>OLFV01000121.1_pt1 | contig 92051 bp, 70 predicted proteins | sample 1605551 | NCBI WGS metagenome assembly OLFV01 (sample SAMEA3888922, study PRJEB22519) | human gut metagenome | biome: human gut; feature: human-associated habitat; material: faeces | place: Denmark | collected 2011
GATTTTTGCCCCGGCTAAGGAAATGCTGAAAAGTGCCTACTTTTTCAGTGCCCTCCTTGACGGGAGGCTTTTTTTTGTGCGCCGACACCCAGCCGGAAAGACAGACATTGGGATGCGCCAACCGAGGGCACACAAACAAAAGCGGGCAGCACCATCGGCACTGCCCGCTCCTCATCTGTACGATATTTTTTTACATCTCCTTCGCGATAGCATCGGCGATGGCCTGCATCTCCTCAGCCGGAAGCGTAAGTTTCTGCTTGTCGAAATACATATCCTTCTCCTCAACGATAGGAATCAGATGGATATGCGCGTGAGGCACTTCAAGACCAATCACCGCAACGCCCACACGCTTGCACGGCAACGCCTTGTCGATGGCCTTCGCCACACGGCGCGCAAACATCGTCAGTGACTGATAGTCGTCGTCTGAAAGGTTGAAGATATAGTCGTTCTCCGTCTTGGGCACCACAAGCACATGCCCCTTGTTCACCGGGTTGATGTCGAGAAAAGCAAAGTTTTTCTCATCCTCCGCCACCTTGTAGCACGGAATCTCGCCCGCAATGATTTTACTGAAAATAGTTGCCATTACAATATCTCGATTTTAACGATTTCAAAAGTCATAACACCCTGCGGCACCTTGATTTCCACGATGTCGCCCACGCGCTTTCCAAGCAAGCCCTTGGCTATCGGTGTGCTCGAAGCGATTTTCTTCTCCTTGAGGTTAGCCTCCGAGTCGGCAACGATGGTATACGCCATAGTAGCCCCGTTCTTGGTGTTTTTGATGGTCACGGTGTTCATAATCTGCACCTCGTCGGTGTTGAGTTTAGCCTCATCGATGATGCGTGCGCTCGCGAGCATATCTTTTAGTTGCGAGATTTTCATTTCAAGCATACCTTGCGCTTCCTTCGCGGCATCATACTCGGAATTCTCCGAAAGGTCGCCCTTATCGCGAGCCTCGGCGATGGCAGCAGAAATGCGGGGACGCTCAACGCTTTCAAGGTAAGCGATTTCCTTCATCTTTTTGTCATAACCATCCTTGGTCATGTAGGTAATTGCCATATCGAAATTTATTTTTAAAATTAGTAAAATAAAAAGAGAATCTCTACCAGCGCATGATCGAGACCCCTCTTCTGTCGTTATTATGTTTCTGAGACAAAGGTAAGCCTAACTTTTATGAAAAGCAAATAAAAACACCAAATTTATTCTACAAAAACACGGCTCTTTCATTTTGTAGAGTCCAACAGCAAGTGCAAAATTAGTAAAAGTGTATAAAGAATCTATCTTTTGGGGAGCCGTGGCAGATTACCTATTTTTAGGTATTGCCAAACTTGAAAAACACTTGTAACTTTGCGCCCAAAAAAAGTCTGTGACAACCACAGGTCTGAAAATTACATAAAAACAATAAAAAGAAAATAGCAGAACATGAAGAAGTTTTTTACTCTCGTTTTCGCCACTTTGATGGCAGGTAATATGATGGCACAGATGCACGGAGCGTTGAATTTCGCAGGTGCCTCCACGGCTAATGTGCTGACACAAAACGTGAAAAACACAAGCGACACCGTAAGGTTTGAGATGGTGAGCGCAGCTGCCGGCAACATCACTCTGCCGAAGATTGTGAATGACAACTTTGTCATCCCCTCGTTCACCATCGAGAATGTGGCGTTCGCAATGGGAGCCAACCACGTGATAACAATGGCCGACCAGACATTCGCAGCCAAGGTGACTGTAGACGGCGAGGAGAAAAACATCACAGGCTCTTCGCTCACAGGCACATACAGTATGACCGACAACTCCCTGACGCTTAAGGCTGTGTTCAAGTATGGCGCAATGCCTTTCGACATGACCTACTACATCAAGGCCTACTACATCAAGCCTGTGGCAAGTGCCATCAACATCAACGTGGGCGGAGCGTTCAACTATGCCAACGACAACGTCACCTACAACGTGCGCAAGTATATGGACGGCGACGTGCAGAAGGTTGACGTGGAGATTCCCACCTACACTCTCGACAACACTGTGATGGGCAACCTCACTCTCGGCACATACACCGTGAAGGGACTCACCTACGACGAGGAAAAGGGCGGATTCTACCGCGACTACAAGGACGACGGACTCACATTCCACTTCACAGCCGAGACAGACGGCAAGCCTACTATGGACGGCGAATATCCGTTCAATCCCGACAAGGCCAACAACATCCTCGTGAAATACAACGGCAACAAGGTGGAGGACATCATCAACACTTTCCAGATGGGATCCATGCCGTTCGCCATCATAAGCACGTTCAAAGCTAATGCCTCAGGCATCACTTCGGTGAAGAATGACAAGAAGAACGACGGCAAGATCTACAACCTCAACGGACAGGTGGTTGACGAATACTACAAGGGTGTGGTTATAATTAACGGAAAGAAATATATCAAGCAGTAAGATTCCAAGAATTATTAATGAAGAATATTTTAAAAGTGGCCGTTGCAGGGATGGGTGTCATGACGCTCTCCGCTTGCAACGGTCTTTTTGACGATATCTACGACAAGCCGCAGGAGATTGTCCCTGCCAAGGGACAGATTGTGATGGACGCGACGAGTTGGACCGACTGGTATTATGTCGACCTCAACCAGCTCCACCAGCTTACTATTGACGGCGACGAGGAGGCTCTGCTCAAGGCGCATACCGAGTTTAAGGCCTATCCCATACCGATGGAGGCGACAGGCGACCTGGTGGACAAGCCCACAACTCAAGGCGAAGGCACAGGCGCAAATGGAGGCTCCTGCGCAAGCTCCACGATAACGCAGGGCAAGAAGACGGGACAGTACATGTATTGGTTCGACGTGTTCGGAGCGGGAATAAAGAGCAACACCTTCTCCTACTTCACTCCCACAGCCGAGCAGACAGCCCCCGAGGAATGGACCATCGCCATCCACCGCAACAACGTGAGAACCAACGGTGGAGCCGTGCTCGAGACCAACTACACATCGATGGACCAGTTGCCAGAGAGCAGCGAGGCGTTCAGGAACATGACGTTCAAGGAGGACGAATGGACCGAGAACGAGGTATGGGACAGCCAGGAACAGATGCTGCTGGGATATGTGCCCTCGCAGGGCATCGCCGTAAACCGTGTGCTCTCGTCGTGGCTCAGCATTGAGATTCCGCCTATGCCGCCATCGTTCAGCATGAACAACCACGTGTTCGTCTTGCGACTGAAGGACGGCAGCTACGCGGCCTTGCAGCTGGAGAACTATCTCGCGCCTAACGGCACGAAATGTTACCTCACAATCAATTACAAGTATCCTTACTAAACGAGGTGCACACTTGCTTTGAACAGACAGTTTTATTTGAACAGAAATGAACAAACCAATACTATTCTTCATATTTATGGCTACCGCCACGTGGCAGACGGCGACGGCCCAGGATGCCTACGCCTACGCCGACTCCATCTACCGAAAGTTCAATCTCGACGAGGTGGTGGTGACGGGCACACGCACTCCTAAATTCCTGAAGGACACGCCAATACAGACGCGCGTAATCAATGCTAAGGAGATTGCCCGACTCGACGCTACGAACGTGCAGGACCTCTTGCAACAGGAACTGCCCGGAGTGGAGTTCTCGTATGCCATGAATCAGCAGACCCACCTCAACTTCTCGGGATTCGGCGGACAGGGAGTGCTCTTCCTAGTGGACGGCGAGCGTCTGGCTGGCGAGACAATGGACGACGTCGACTTCACACGACTGTGTATGGACAACGTGGAGCGCATAGAAATAGTGAAGGGAGCGGCCTCAGCCCTGTATGGCAGCAACGCTACTGGCGGCGTGATAAACATCATCACGAAGAACAGTCAGCAACCCCTGACGCTAAATGTGAACGCACGCTACGCCAAACACAACGAGCAACGCTACAGAGCGGCATTCGGACTCAATGGCAAGCATTGGAACAATATGCTTACTGCCAACTTCAACCGCACGGACAACTACAATGTGTACAGCTCGGAGAACCCCGGGACGCGCGTCATCTCAACCGTGTACGGCGACAAAACGATGAACCTTAAGGACCAGTTAGTGTGGAGCCCCAACAGCAGCCTGCACTTCACGGGACGCGCTGGATACTTCTTCCGCGAGACGGTGAGGTCGGCCGACCAACCGGAACGCTACCGCGATTTCTCGGGCGGACTGCGCATGCAATGGAACATCTCTGAGCAGGACAACCTGCAGGCAAGCTACGCCTTCGACCAGTACGACAAGTCGGACTACCAGCGCATCACACGACTCGACATACGCGACTACAGAAACGTGCAGAACTCGCTCAGATTGCTCTACAACCACTCATTCGAAAGCGGCGACGTGCTCACCGTCGGTTCCGACCTCATGCACGACTATCTCTACAACACCAACCTTGAGGGCGAAGTGCGCGAGCAGGACTCGTGGGACGCGTTCGCACAATACGACTGGCGCATCACGGACAAATGGGAGGCTGTGGGAGCCGTGCGCTACGACTATTTCTCCGACGGCAAGGAGTCGCACGTCACTCCCAAGCTCAACGTATGCTACAAGCCAAGGCGCAACCTCGCTCTGCGTGCTGGATACGGCATGGGATTCCGTGCACCAACGCTGAAGGAGAAGTACTACAACTTCGACATGTCGGGCATCTGGATTGTGGAGGGAAACGCCAACCTGAAATCGGAGGTGAGCCACAACTTCAATCTCTCGGCCGAATACACTAAGGGCCACTACAACTTCACAGCTTCGCTGTATTATAATAAGGTGAAGAACAAGCTCGCCACATCGGCTCCCTACTTCAAGAAGGCTGACGACAAGCTGCCCTATCTGCCCTACTCCAACCTCGACGACTACAGCGTATGCGGAGGCGAGATAGGGGCGCAGGCCAAATGGAACAACGGTTTCGGAGCACGACTTACCTACGCCTACACCAAGGAGCAACTCGCCAAGGACAAGGACGGCCACACTATCAACAACCAGTATATCCCCGCACGCGAGCATGCGCTCAACGCGCGTGTGGAATACGACCGACAGATCAACAAACACTACGGACTGAACATCGCGCTTCAGGGACGTGTGCTTTCTGGCGTGGAGAATGTGGAATACAAAGACTACTACGACGTGAGCAAGGGAACCGTCGCCGTGGAATACCCCGCCTACACCATCTGGAAACTTTCGGTTGTGCAGCGCGTGGGAAAAGCGGTGAAGGTGCACGCGGCTCTCGACAACCTCTTCGGATACAAGCCGAAGTATTATTATCTCAACAGTCCGATAACCGACGGCATCAACCTTCAGATAGGAATATCGATAGATGTGGACAAAATATTTTAAAAACTTAAACGTTATAATGCTTATGAAATTAAATTGGTGGAAAGCAATAGCATCGTTTCTCTTGGTACTCTTCACAATGCCCTTGGGACATGCTATGATGATGATGATGGAGAAGACAATGAGCCCAGAGACTCTGCACTACTCGGCATTCTTCATGGGATTAGCGGGTCTTATGATTGTAATAACTGGCGTGTTCGTCAAGGGCGACACCAAGCAGACGCTCTTCGGACTTATCGGAGGATTGCTTTTCTGGACAGGATGGGTGGAGTTCCTCTTCCAATATTACGCCACACGATGGGGCACCCAGCCCGAGATGGAAAATGGCGAGATTGTCACCAAACCAGAATATCTCATCCTGCCCGCATCCTTCGGCATGTGGATGATGATCATGACGCTCTACATCTTCTCAACAAAGAACGGATGCAACTTCATCAACTGGTGGCAGCGCACGCTGCTGCGCTCGCGCAAGAACGAGATTGTGGCACGGCCGATGACCCGCCACACGAGCATCGTGACATTCATGGAGCTGAACATGATTCTGTGGGCAAGCTACCTGCTGCTGATGTTCTGCTACGACAAGAACTTCCTTGGCGACCGCCATCCCGTGACGAGCATCGTGGCGGCTGCCTGTCTGCTTGGCAGCGTCTTCATCTTCAAGAAGCAGCTGAAGCTCAGTTCGTGGGGTGCCAACATACGCATGGCTATTGCTACGGTGGTGGTGTTCTGGGTGCCCGTGGAGGTGTTGGGACGACTCGACTTCTTCCATGAGTTTTGGGTGGAGCCTCAGGAATACGCCACTCAGATAATCTGCATTTTCGCGGCGTTTATCGTGCTGTTGGGATATATTGTGATGGCGGCAAGAAAAAAGAAAAAATAAAAGATTGAACTTGTACAAGTTCTGCAAAAATATAAATAACAAATGAAAAAAAGGACTTGGAGAAAACAACATAAATGGCTGGGAATAGGCATGGCGTTCTTCCTGCTAATGTTTTGCGTGTCGGGCGTGCTGCTCAACCACCGACAACTCATCAAGAACATGAACGTGAGCCGGAAATTTCTGCCCAACCGATATGAGTTCCGCAACTGGAACGGCGGACTGCTAAGGGGTACTCTCGACATTAGCAATTTACGACTGGCGGATTCTCACGAAATGCAGGATTCATACCCCCAAAAGCTGGACTATTGCCAAGAAAAGCCTGACTCTTGCCAAGACCTTCTGCTTTATGGCAACGGCGGCATCTGGCTCACCAATTCCAAAGCCTCATCATTCAAGGATTTCAACGAAGGTCTGCCCTCTGGGGCAGACTTTCGTCAAATTAGGAATGTGGTGAAAACAGAACGCAACGGACATAAGAGCTGCATGTTTGCTGTATCTCCCTTCGCACTCTACCGCTATGGCGCACATGGGGCATGGCATGAGGTGGAAATGCCATTGGACGACGACGAGCGTCTGACCGACATCGCCTGCCATGGCGACACGCTTGTGGTGCTGAGCCGCTCGTTTGCCTATTCCTCACTCCCTCCATACACGTCTTTCTCACGAGTCAAGATTCACGCTCCAAAAGATTACGACGGCAAGGTGACGGCATTTCGCATGGTATGGCTGCTGCATAGCGGCGAACTCTTCGGAACAGCTGGCAAGCTCGCTGTAGACGCTGTGGCCGTGGTGCTTGTGCTGCTCTGCATTACTGGCATTTTGTTTTGGCTACGACCAAGACAAAAGTTCTGGCTGAAGCACTCGCTCTTGCTACACGACCGCACAGGACGCTACACCATCCTCCTCACGCTGCTGATAGCCACCACAGGCTGGTGTCTGCGTCCGCCTGTGATGATTGCGCTGGTGCTCAACAAGATTCCGGCTATTCCCGGCACTACTCTCTGCAGCAAGAATCCATGGAACGACAAACTGCGTATGGTCGCCTACGACGACATGTGTCACGACTGGCTTCTATCCACCTCCGATGGTTTCTATTCCCTAAATCTGCAACGGGGAGTGGCAAAGAAGATTGAGGCAGCCCCGCCTGTGAGCGTCATGGGACTGAACGTCTTGCAGAAAGACAACAACGGCAAATGGCTTTGCGGCTCATTCAGCGGATTGTTCGTATGGGACAGGCAGATGGCCTCTTCCACCGACTATTTCACAGGGAAACCTGCGCCCAAGCAAGAGGGTGCACCCTTTGGCAAGAAAGCGATAGCGGGCTTGAGCCAGGACTTCTCCACGCCTGTGATTGCTGAATATTACGAAGGCTCGTCATTCGCCGCCCAACCCGCAATAATGAATCAGCTCCCCATGTCGCTCTGGAATGTAGCACTCGAAGCGCACAGCGGCAGATTGTTCATCGGCTCCATCGCCACCTATGTATTCATATTCATTATGGGGGCGCTCGTCATCTGGTGTCTGTGGTCAGGGTATAGAATTAGGTTGAAGAAATAGCCGGAAAAACATTTTCAAACAAGTTTGAATGTTTTTCGCTCTCCTTGCACTATCTTTGCACTGTTATTACGTAATAAAGAATGAACAAGTCTGACAGTGTGGTGATTATTCCCACATACAACGAAAAAGAAAATATCGAGAACATCATCAACGCCGTGTTCGCGCTTCCGGTGATGTTCGATGTGCTGATTATCGACGACAACTCTCCCGACGGGACTGCCGCCATTGTCGAACGAATGCAGAAGCAATGGGACGGCCGACTGCACCTGCTGAAACGCAGCGGAAAGCTGGGGCTCGGCACGGCTTACATCATGGGCTTCAAATGGTGTCTCAACGCTGGCTATGAGTTTATTATCGAAATGGATGCCGACTTCTCGCATCCGCCGAAGAAACTGCTCGAGCTGCGGCAGGCGTGTCTCGACGGCGCCGATGTGGCTATCGGCTCGCGCTACGTCTCGGGTGTCAACGTGGTGAACTGGCCTATGGGACGCGTCATTATGTCGTACTACGCTTCGGCATACGTCAGAATCGTGACGGGTATGAACGTGCGCGACACGACGGCTGGCTTTGTGTGCTACCGCCGCAACGTGCTCGAGGCTATCGACCTCGACAAAATCCGCTTCAAGGGCTACGCGTTCCAGATTGAGATGAAGTTCACGGCGTTCAAGATGGGATGCTGCATCAAGGAAGTGCCGATCATCTTCGTGAACCGTGTGCTCGGAACGAGCAAGATGAACAGCAGCATCTTCGGAGAAGCGGTGTTCGGCGTGTTGCAGCTGCGCATCCGCAGCTGGTTTAAGAAATACCATCAACTCGCCAAGCATCAATAGCTTATGAAGACAATAATCTACAATGCCGACATCGCCAACGAAGGACGTCTGACGCGCGGATACATCGTTATCGACGACGAAATAATCGCCGAAGTGGGCGAAGGCGAGCCGGCAGCGGCGGTGATGGCTGAATGCGACGTGCGCAACGACGTCGACGGAGCGCTGGTGATGCCGGGCGTAATCGACGACCAGGTGCACTTCCGCGACCCCGGACTCACACATAAAGCCGACATCGCAACCGAGTCGGCGGCGGCGGTGGCTGGCGGCGTGACTTCTTACATGGATATGCCCAACACCGTGCCGCCGACAGTCACCATCGACGCTCTCGAGGCTAAAAACCGAAGAGCGCAGGAGGTGTCGGTGGCAAACTACGGATTCTTTATCGGCGCGACCAACGACAATCTGAAAACGCTGATGGCGGTGGACTACAGCTACACGCCGGGAGTGAAACTCTTTCTCGGCGCGTCGACGGGCAACATGCTGGTCAGCGACCGCGACGCTCTGCACGACATCTTTGCCGAAGTGCCCGCGCTGGTTGCCATCCATTCGGAGGACGAGCAGCTGATTCGCAGAAACCGCGAATTCTACATTAAAAAATACGGCGACGACCTCCCCGTGAAGTTCCATCCGCTGATACGAAGCACGGAGGTGTGCTACAAGTCGACGGCACGCGCCGTGGAATGGGCGGAGAAGTACGGCACAAGGCTACACGTGCTACACGTGTCGACAGCTCGCGAGCTGGAACTGTTCGACAACCGTCCGCTGCTGGAAAAGAAAATCACCGCCGAGGTGTGCGTCCACCATCTGTGGTTTACCGACGACGACTATCCTCGGCTCGGAAACCTTATAAAATGGAACCCCGCCGTGAAGTCGTGGGACGACCGCAACGCGCTGCGCAACGGGCTGAGGCAGGGTTATCTCGACATCGTGGCTACCGACCACGCGCCGCATCTGCTGTCGGAAAAGCAGGGCAACTGCCTGAAAGCGGCGTCGGGCGGACCGCTCGTGCAGCACTCGCTGCTGGTGATGCTCGAACTGGTGCGCGAGAAGGTGTTCACGCTCGACCTTGTGGTGCAGAAAATGTGTCACGCGCCTGCCGACCTCTTCGGCGTGGTGCGACGCGGATACCTGCGCCCGGGCTACTATGCCGACATCGTGGTGGTCGACCGCGAGATGCCGTTCACCGTCAGAGCCGAAAACATCCTCACAAAATGCGGATGGTCGCCGTTTGAGGGCTACACGTTCCACAACACGGTGAGACAAACCTACGTCAACGGAAACCTTGCGTTCAACCAGGGTGTGGTCAACAACTCGGTGCGCGGACGGAGACTGAGGTTTGACAACAACACAAACAAACGATAAGAGAAAACTTTACGACAAAGCAATTTTATGGAAACTGATATTACAAAGGGATTGAATCAACAGCAAGTGGCGGAAAGCAGGAATCGCCACGGCGACAACGTGCTGACGCCACCGGAGAAAGCATCGGTATGGACGCAGTTTTTGGAGAAATTCAAAGACCCGCTAATCAAAATCCTGCTCGTGGCACTCGTTCTGTCGATAGGCATCGCCTGCTACGAGGCTTTCTGGCTCAACGCCGGAGGAAAGGCGTTTCTTGAGCCGCTCGGCATCTTCCTTGCCGTGACGCTCGCCACCGTAATCGGATTCGTCATCGAGCTGAACGCTAACAAGAAATTCGAGATGCTCAACCAGATGAACGACGACGCGGCAGTGACCGTGGTGCGCGACGGAAACATCACGCAGGTGGCGCGACGCGACATCGTGGTGGGCGACGTGGTGATTCTCGAAACGGGCGACGAGGTGCCTGCCGACGGCAACCTTGTCGACTCGGTGTCGCTGAGCATCAACGAGAGCACGCTGACCGGCGAGCCGGTAATCAAGAAGACACACATCGAGGCTGACTTCAAAAAAGACGCCACCTACCCGTCAAACCGCGCGCTCAGAGGCACCACCGTGACCGAGGGCCACGGCACGATGCTGGTTGACGCTGTGGGCGACGCAACGGAATACGGAAAGGTCTACGAGGCGGCGCAAATCGACAACGGCGTGAAAACTCCGCTCACACTGCAGTTCGAACGGCTCGGACGGCTGGTGTCATACGCAAGCTACACTATCGGCGCGCTGATTATCGTAGGCCGCCTTTGTATCTACAACTACGGCGCGGGATTCGAGTGGATGGGCTTCATCGAATACCTGCTCACCACGATTATGCTCGCCGTGACGCTGATTGTGGTCAGCGTGCCCGAGGGTCTGCCGATGAGCGTGACGCTGAGCCTCGCGCTGAGCATGAGACGGATGCTCGCAACAAACAATCTGGTGAGGAAAATGCACGCCTGCGAGACGATGGGTGCAACAACCGTGATATGCACCGACAAGACGGGTACGCTGACTCAGAACCAGATGAGAATCTACGAAACGCAGTTTGCCGCCCTGGGAAAATCGCAGCAACTTGCCGACAACAATGAGTCGAAGCTGATCGCAGAAGCAATCGCAGTAAACTCCACGGCATTCCTCGACCGCGGCGCCGACCGGCCAACCGTGGTGGGAAACCCTACAGAAGGCGCGTTGCTGCTATGGCTCAACGACCAGCACACCGACTACAAGCCGCTGCGCGACAACGCTGCCGTTACGGAGCAGCTGCCGTTCTCCACGATGCGCAAATTCATGGCAACGGTGGTCGACAGCGGTGTCTGCCCGGGCAAGCGCATTGCCTACGTGAAAGGCGCGCCTGAAATCGTAATCGACAAATGCCGCAACTTCCCCGACGGAGTGACAAAGGAGCAGCTGCGAGAGGCGCTGCTCGGATACCAGCAGAAGGCTATGCGCACCCTCGGATTCGCATACCAGGAGGTGGGCGATGGCAAAGCGGTGGAGAGCGACTCGCTCAACGCCGACAACCTGACGTTTATGGGCATCGTGGCCATCTCCGACCCCGTGCGCGCCGACGTGCCGGCGGCTGTGAAGGAGAGCATCGACGCTGGAATCAAAATTAAAATCGTGACGGGCGACACTCCTGGCACCGCAAAGGAAATCGGACGGCAGATAGGACTGTGGAACGACAATACCGACAACGACAGCAACATAATCACCGGACCCGACTTCGCTGCCCTTGACGACAACGACGCTGCCGAGGCGGCACGCCGCATAAAGATTATGTCGCGCGCACGTCCTACCGACAAGTCAAGACTCGTCGGACTGCTGCAACAGCAAGGCGAAGTGGTGGCTGTCACCGGCGACGGAACAAACGACGCCCCTGCCCTCAACGCCGCGCAGGTGGGACTGTCGATGGGCGACGGAACATCGGTGGCGAAGGAAGCAAGCGACATTACAATCATGGACAACTCGTTTGCAAGCATCACAAGAGCCGTGATGTGGGGACGGTCGCTCTACCAAAACATCCAGCGGTTCATCCTCTTCCAGCTCACCGTAAACCTCGTGGCTTGCACCATCGTGCTGATTGGTGCATTCACCGGACAGCAGTCGCCGCTCACCGTCACACAGATGCTGTGGGTAAACCTGATAATGGACGCTTTCGCAGCCCTCGCGCTCGCTTCGCTGCCGCCAAACGAAGCCGTGATGCGCAACAAGCCGCGACGGCTCAACGACTTCATCATCAACCGCACGATGAAATGGTTTATCATCGGAGTCAGCGCTGTGTTTGTCGTCGTGCTGTTCGGATTCATGCAGTATCTGAAGGCAAACCAAGTGGACTCGCTCGACGGCTTCAACCTGCCCGACTTCTTCGCAAGCTTCCTCAACTTCAGCAACGCTGAGATGAACGCCTACGACGTGACTCTGTTCTTCACTTTCTTCGTGATGCTGCAGTTCTGGAACCTCTTCAACGCCAAAAGCTTCGAAAGCGACTACTCCGGATTCAGCCGTCTGCGCGACAGCAAAGTGTTCTTCCTGACTGCCGCGATAATCATCGTCGGACAGGTGCTTATTGTCACCTTCGGCGGAGAAATGCTCAACGTAGTGCCGCTCGGGTGGAAAGACTGGCTGAGACTGATCATCGCATCGTCGGCGGTAGTGTGGATAGGCGAGCTCGTGCACCTCGTGCTGCGGCTCAAACACAAAAAAGCATAACTCTCTATGGGACTCGTTTACAACAACAAAAACAAACTCGACATCGAAATCCTCTCGGAGGAAAAGTTGGAGAAGAACGAAGGCAAACTCTGCGACTTCGTTATAATCCCCGAAAGCCATGACGAGTCGACCGACAACAGCGACAAAGAAAAAAGCGAATAACGCCCCCCTACTTCTCAAAAAGCCTCCCCCTCGGAGGCTTTTTTTGTGCCGCTACTTACACGCAGCTGCGCGCGCATGGGGCATAGGCATAAAAAAAATTGATTGTCTCCCGACAACCAATCTTAATTAACCTTAAATCTAATACCATGAAAAACACATTGCAAAGGTATCGAGTTTTGACTAATCCACAAGCGTAAGCCTAAAAAAATATCACGTATTGGCAATAGTTTAACTTACGTGGGCGGATTTGTTGCCCATATAAGCATAAGAGAACACAAAAACAAGTCAGAAATGCGCCAATTCCGCAACACACCCTGCGGTTATTGACAAATAATCGCTAACTTTGCAGAAAACAAACACGCCAATGATAATCAAAGACGCGAAATTCGTTATAAGCAACTCCGATGTGAGGAAATGTCCGGAAGGCGACACGCCTGAATATGCATTCATCGGACGGTCGAACGTGGGCAAATCATCGCTCATCAATATGCTGACCGGCCGAAAAGGCTTGGCCATGACTTCGTCGACCCCAGGAAAGACTATGCTCATAAACCATTTTCTGGTCAACGACAGCTGGTATATCGTCGACCTCCCCGGCTACGGCTACGCAAGGAGGGGCAAAGACGCCCGCGAGAAGCTGCGCACGATGATCGACTCTTACGTGCTCCACCGCCATCAGATGACCAACCTGTTTGTGCTCGTCGACATACGCCACAAGCCGCAAGCCATCGACCTCGAGTTTATAAACTTCCTCGGAGAGAACGGAATCCCGTTCAGCATCGTTTTCACGAAAGCCGACAAACTCGGTCCGATAGCCGGGAAAAAGATGGTGGCGGCATACAAGGAGGAACTCTCGAAACTTTGGGAAGAACTGCCGCCGATATTCATCACTTCAAGCTCCGACTTCCGCGGCCGCGAAGAGCTGCTCGACTACATTGAAAGTATCAACAAATCACTCTGACAAGCTATGGCAAACCACAATACAGAACAAGAATTTGCAACGGCGATAAAAGATTGCCGCGAGATTTTCGAGAAAAAACTGAAAGACTACGGTGCGGCGTGGCGCATACTCCGACCGTCGTCGCTCACCGACCAAATTCTAATCAAGGCTTCACGCATACGCTCGCTCGAAACCAAAGGCGAGGCGATGGTGAACGAAGGCATACAGCCGGAATTCGTGGGCATCGTCAACTATGGCGTGGTGGGACTGATACAACTGGAGCTCGGAGCAGCCGACCAAGTCGACATATCCGCCGAAGAGGCGCTCTCGCTCTACGACAAATGGATTGGCGAGACCACACGGCTGATGCTCGCCAAAAACCACGACTACGACGAGGCGTGGCGACTGATGCGCGTCAGCTCATACACCGACATTATCCTGTCGAAACTGCAACGCACCAAGCAGATTGAAGACCACAACGGAAAGACAATCATCTCCGAAGGCATCGACGCCAACTATATGGACATGATAAACTACGCTCTGTTTGCGCTCATCAAACTGAGTTATGACAAATAGCCACTCTTCGACTCCGCATTGGCGGGAAACTGCCGCAAGATGGACTGTGCTGGCGCTGAGACTGGCGGTCGGCGGAACGTTTGTGTTCTCCGGACTTGCTAAAGCTATCGACATCTGGGGCGTTGGCTACAAAATCGACGACTATCTGGCTGCGTTCGGATGGTCGTGGGCAATGCCGTTTGCCGGAATGATGGCGGTGGCGTTGCCGCTTTTTGAGTTTCTTGCCGGACTGATGCTCGTCATCGGCTCGTTCCGACGCGCCACGGTGATTGCTCTGCTGTGCTGCATGGCGTTCATGCTGCCGCTGTCGGCCTACGTGATGGCTTGCGACCCTGTCCCCGACTGCGGATGCTTCGGAGAGGCATTGACCCTCGGAAACACGGCTACGTTCTGGAAAAACGTGGCGCTGACGGCCGCCCTCGCCTATCTGCTGTTGCGCAACAAGAGGCTGCGCAGCCTCTACGGCCCTGCCGTGCAATGGCTCACGCTCACCATGCCTGCCATCGTGGCGATGATTGTTATGGCTTACGGATACTACTTCCAGCCGATGATCGACTTCCGCCCATACAAAGTGGGAACAGTGCTGACCAACTCCGGCGAATCGTTCGACGACAGCAACTACGTGTTCATATATGAGAAAAACGGAGTCACAAAGGAGTTTTCAATCAACAACTTGCCCGACACGTCATGGACGTTTGTCGACCGCAGGGAAACCGTCGTGAACCACGAAGCCGACAAGAAGGCTTCGCCAATAACCGCCTACGACGGCGACAATTCCGCCGCCGACAACCTCATCCCGGAAAAAGGCGTGACTCTGCTGCTGCTGATTCCCGACATCGAGGAAATAAACTCGCTGACAAACTTCCGCCTCAACGACATCAACGACCTCGCCGCCGACAGCGAATACCAGATGATATGCCTCACAGGCTCTGACGAGAAGCAACTCGACGAATGGAGGGAACTGTCGATGGCCGACTACCCCGTATACCGCATGGACGACAGCCAGCTGAAACAGATTGCCCGCGGAAACCCGGCGGTGGTGATCGTGGCCGACGGAAAGATTGCCTACAAGTCGTCGTTTACCGACTTCTATGCCGACTTCGACAACGCCACGAAAGGCAAACACCTGGACATCAAGACCTACACCGAATCGATGGGCGAAGACTACGAATACTTCCTGTCGCTGATGCTCGCGCTCGCAATCGGCATGGCGGCTCTGCTGACAATCAACAGGGCTCCGCTATTCTTCAAACTCGCAAGGCTGAAGAAAAACAAGTCGAAAAAAGCTCCCGACAGAAATCCAAAATCGTGAACATCATCTATAACAACAGCGCAGACAGTTCGACAACGATAAGTCAACTCGCTGTTGCTGGAAGACACGTTCTTGATGTCGTTGCAATTCTCGAACGTCAAGGCTATAGGGTCAATGTCGACATTTTGACAAGGGCTTGCACTGCTACACAAGTAGCGATGTGTTTCGTCCACGTCAAGGATGCTTTGCGTGCAATTAACCCACTAAAACTTGCATACATTCTTGTGCATCCGTCATTTTTTCGCAGACAGGGATTCCGTTGGATTGAAACCTGTCCCAAGATTACAGACGAAACATTTTCCGACGGCTATGGCTATCCGTTGATATGGTTGGCGAATAAAAAGAACGAGTCTGAAAGAGAATGGATGAAGCGGCACGGACTTCTCCCCGATGGCGTTTTCTTCACTTGCTACAATGAAGCGGTTCAGAATAACGCTGAAGAGTTAATGGATATTATGGGTTTGTGTAAAAAGTAAAGCGCGACTACAAAGATAGGCGAATAGAAATATTTGCCTATCTTTGTCATCGATAAATCAACGCTGTATGGAGAGAATCAAACTGGCGAAAGAAGAGAAGGAGGCTTTACGGATTCTGCACGAGGGCAAAATCAATATGACAACCGACCCTCAGCGAATCAGCAGTCTGTCCTATGGATTTGAAGCGCTTGAACGGCTTGGTCTTGCTCGGTGCGCGTGGTCTGAGGGACACGTAATCGAGGATGTCGCAATAACAAGCAAAGGGAGACGGTATGTTGACCATAATCCCAAATTGCGGAATCCTGTTGATTGGCAGAAAATCCTCGCAGTCGCATCGGTCATATCTGTTATCATAGCGGCTCTTGCATTATTCATCGCCTGCTCTGCGATTAAGCAAAACAATTCGTAATTTTTAAATAACAGCAGATATGGATAAAAACATTCTCAGACAACTGCAAAAAATTGGCAAAAAAAGGGATTGGGATGTAATTGAAGAAGTAGGTTATATAAACGGCAAACCCGTATACCAACTGCGGTGTAGCGCAATTCCTCTCGGTCATAAAGTCGGATACCCACATTTATTTTCTTTTGACAATTTTAATATTGTATATGCCTTAAATTTTGAACAAGTAAGAATAATAATCAAGCAAGATTTATTCCAACAAGGCGGAAAGAGAATCCAATAAACTTGGATTGATTAATAATTTATCAACCCTTAACAATTGAATTTTTGAACCTTCTACCATATCATTCACAATCTCTCCGATGGATAAAAAATCATTTCTTTGTGGGTCATAAAAGATAAGACCTCTTTCTGTCCGCTCTACCGTGATAATGTGCCCCATATTCTTCGAGACATCCCAACCTATGTGATACCGACTGCCAACAACTTGGGTCTGTTTTTCAATTTTTGAAATAATCTCCTTTTCTGACCCTCCAATCAGTGCTGTGAATTCTGGCTTTTTGCCCTTTGATGTCAGCCACGCTTGTCGTGTATCATCAGACAGGAGCATTGATACGCTTCCGCTTTTATGGTCGTAAGCGAGAGATGTGACATCAAACCCGCGCAACCGCAATTCGTGAACCAACACACAAGCAGCACAATTCTCATCATCTCGAAATACATTCGATTTACCGCCGTCGGCTTCCTCGAACGACATTGGTTTGCCTCGCTTCCATCCAGTCCTTTGCTCTATGTCTTTGAAATTTAATTGCTGCTCTTCTGAATAATCGTGTCGTTCTTGATGACTCAATATTGCCTCCTTTGCGGATTTACTTGCGGCTCTGCCGAGCTTTACCCCTTTATACAGACCTCTTTCTTGCTCTTGATTTATGCCTAACATCCGACTATTATCTTTCACCCAGTACGGCAACGACTGCGCTTCAGAAACTCTCTTCTTATTACTCTTCCACCAATCTTGAAAATACTTGTTTGGCTCCCGAATTGCGCTCTTACTTTCGGGTATAGGCTCATCGTTAAGGATAGCCTCCTGTATTTTATCAAACTCTTTTTCATCTGCAAGTATCGGCACGACATAGCAACGGCATTGCGGATGCCAGCCTTTAAACACGAAGTCTTTCGGGTACACACCTCGACTACCTTTCTCGCCACGTTTTGCCGATAAATCATTACAAATATCTGGCTCTGGATGGTTGTCAGATAGCACAACGCGATAGCCGATGACGAAATCAAGTTGTCGCCATCGCTCTTGATCCGCGGTGCGATATGCCATATTTGTTTCTGTGCGCGCCAAACGCATAGCGTTTTTGTATGACGAGCGATACACACCGCGACCGAAAGAATAATCCTTAAGGTTCACCGTCTGCCACGATACATTGCCTGTCATAGCGTCAACAACCTTGCGCTTCCACACGCGCCCATAAACAGGCTCTTTTCCGACAACGTTGCCGTCAGCATCAAAGATATCTTGTTCGCCCGTCTTGACACGAAACCGACGAAACATCATATCTGGGCGCTGAAGATACTTGCGCACCTCTCGCGACACCGTAGCGGCGCTCTTGCCTTCACCCATCGCTACGGATAAAGCCATCTCCATCTCGGTTTTGAAATCACCAACGTATTTCCACACACGCTGTGACAGATTCAATCCACCATACTCAGATTTGCGTTTGAAGAACGCATCCACGCTTTCTTTGTTCCGCGCGAAAAACCGAGCGTAGTGATTATCCTCTTTAACTTTTCTACCAAAGATTGACGTAATCAGCGCATCGCAAGATTTGTTCGCATTTCCCCACTCTGCAATTACGCCGCCCTTGATTTCGTTGTATACACCGCTATACAACGCTCGGAGAATAGCATTTGCTTGTTCACTTAATCTTTTGTTGTCGGAAAACGAGAATGCCGCAGACACTCCGTTGGACGCCTTCATCGCAGAAAGCTTCAGCAGCTCGTCGGTAGCGGTAGCGTAAAGCCGTCGCACATTGTCGGCATAATGCTCTGTACGCGAGAAAAGCATTTTAGCGGCTTTGTCGTAGTCAATCTTTTTTTTAAGCATAGTTGGCAGCCCTCCCCCAACGCCACCGACAGCGACCTGAACTGACGCTTTTTGACGCTTTCATTGCGAAAACCAAACACTTGTTTATCGAAAAACCAAAAATTTGCACTACCTTTGCACCCGAATATGAGGCATCAAAAAAACTTGCCGCATATAGGGAATTTGTTCAAAATTCAGAATTCTAAAAAATATTACAAAAATGAGAAAAAACATTGTAGCAGGTAACTGGAAAATGAACACGACACTTCAAGAAGGTGTCAAATTGGCAACTGAAGTCAACGACGCTTTGAAGAGCCGCACTCCTAACTGCGACGTTATCATTTGTGTTCCTTTCACCCACTTGGCTTCGGTCAAGGCGGTTATCGACGACAGCAAACTCGGTCTCGGTGCAGAAAACTGCGCTGACAAGGCCAAAGGCGCTTTCACTGGCGAAGTGAGCGGCGCTATGGTTGCTTCAACTGGTGCTAAATACGTGATCCTCGGTCACTCTGAGCGCCGTCAGTACTACCACGAGACTTCTGAAATCCTCAAAGAAAAAGTGGCTTTGGCTTTTGAAAACGGCCTTACTCCTATCTTCTGCATCGGCGAGGTACTCGAAGAGAGAGAAAACGGCACATACTTCGACGTTGTGAAAAAGCAGGTAGAGGACGCTCTGTTCCACCTTTCTGCCGACGACTTCAAGAAAATCATCCTCGCTTACGAGCCGGTTTGGGCTATCGGTACTGGCAAAACCGCCACTGCTGACCAGGCTGAGGAAATCCACGCTTTCATCCGCAAGACAATCGCCAACAAATACGGCAACGACGTGGCTGAGGAAATCTCAATCCTCTACGGCGGTAGCTGCAAACCGTCAAACGCCAAGGAAATCTTCTCGAAGACTAACGTTGACGGCGGTCTCATCGGCGGCGCCGCTCTGAAGGCTGAAGACTTTATGGGCATTGTAGACGCTTTTTAATAAAGCATAAACAATTTACATACTTACAGAGACTGCAAATGTGGTGATTTTTCACTACATTTGCAGTCTACTTATTTTGACGCTTCTTTTGACAAAAAAACTGATGAAAAAACAACACTTCGCAATCCTCGCGGCTGCCGCCTTCATAACGGCGGCGATGGCTCCCGCCTCAGCGCAGCCGGGCAAGCACAACGTGCGCTCAATAGCCGACACCATCCGGACAAACTCCAACGGACGGGTGACAATCACATGCAGCGACGGTGTGGAAGCGCTGGCCGTAATCGACACCACCGAAGTGAGACAGCCGTCAGCAAGACATGAGAGCGACACCGACGAATCGCCTGCCACAACCACGCAGCGACGACACGCCGTGCACCGCGCCGGATACCGCATACAAGTGTATTCCGACAACAACCAAAGGCAAGCTAAAGCAAAAGCGCAGCAGATTGCCGCCAACATCGGAAAGCAATTCCCAAGCTACGGGCTCTATCTCACATACAACGCCCCGTACTGGAGACTCAGAGTGGGCGACTTCACAACACAAGAGGCAGCACACTCGGCTTTAAGAGCGCTCAGAGCAAAATTCCCAGCACTGGCGGGCGACATGCGCGTGGTTAGAGACAGAATTAAAGTTTACGAATAGCATAATTTGAATGGACAACAAGAAACAACTTGACGGTTTAGACATTGAGAAAGTAAACAAAATTGCCGAGCACTACGAAGCAATCCTCTCGCTGCTCGGCGAAGACACCTCCCGCGAAGGGCTGGTGAAAACACCTATGCGCGCCGCAAAAGCAATGGCATTCCTGACTTCCGGCTACCGCAAGGACGCCGACAAAATCGTGAAATCCGCTATATTCAGCCACGAAGGCTCACGGATGGTGATTGTCAAAGACATCGAGTTCCATTCGCTCTGCGAGCACCACATACTGCCTTTCTTCGGAAAAATAGCAATAGGATACATCCCCGACGGAAACATCGTGGGACTAAGCAAAATCGCACGCGCGGTCGACGTCTTCGCCCGACGGCTGCAAGTGCAGGAACGCATGACACGACAAATCTGCGACCTGCTGACACGCGAGCTCTCCGCCAAAGGCGTAATCGTATTCTGCGAAGCAACCCACATGTGCATGCGCATGCGCGGAGTGGAAAAAGAATGCTCCACAACGCAGACCATCGAATATTCCGGAGTGTTCGAAAAAATTGAATACCGACAGGAATTCCTCTCAATGCTCAAACAATAATGCAGCGGAAAGCCCGAAAATCCGGAAAAATTCAGTAAGTTTGCCACAACGAAAAAACAACAATAAAAATATAATTCTCAGATATGGAAATTACAGGTAAAATCATCGTAGTCCTTCCGCCTCAGAGCGGCGTTTCTCAAGCAGGAAACAACTGGAAGAAACAAGAATACGTGCTCGAAACAGAAGAGACATACCCTAAAAAAGTGCATTTCGACTTCTTCGGAGAGCGCGCCGACCAATACAACTGGATCAAAATCGGCGACCGCATCCGCCTAAGCTTCGACATCGAAAGCCGCGAATACAACAACCGCTGGTACACAAGCATCCGAGGCTGGAAAGCCGAAAAAGCCGACGATGCCGCCGCGACTCAAGCCCCGGCCGCGCCAAGCCCCGCAGCACAGCCTGCGGCACCGATGCCAGACTTCACACAACCTGACAGCAACAGCAGCAGCGACGACCTTCCTTTCTAAACGGACGGCAGCACAACGAAACAACGGCGGATGGAACTGAGTTCCATCCGCCGTTGTTTCATAACCTACCGCGAGAGCGACGCCAACAATACGCCTCATTTGCACGATGTGCAGCGGGGGGATGCAGACTCATACCTGCATCCCCCCGCATATTTTTTCCGGCAAGACCGCCGCCCTACTTCTTCACATAAGGCAGCACCGCGTCGCGCCACACAAGATATCCGGCGCCAAGCAGATGCAGACCGTCATTGGTGAGCCCCTTGCGCATGCTGCCCGTGGCAGGGTCTACCATCTTTGAGTACAGGTCGATCCACGTCACGCCATGGCGCTCAGCCATCTCCTTATACAGGCGGTTGGTCTCCACAATCACCTGCTCCTTGCCCACCATCTTGCGGTAGCGGCCGAAACTGTTGTCGATAGGCAACAGACTCTGCAAGTAGATTTTGGTGCGTGGCGACCATTGCTTAATTTTCACAATCAGCTTCTCCATCGACGTGCAAAGGCTGTCGGGAGTAAGGTCGTGAGAGATGTCGTTTACGCCGCCGAGAATAAACACTTTCGCCGGCTGCCCCTCAACAATCGGGTCGACACGGTCGATGAAACCCTGAATCACGTCCGACGAGATGCCACGGTTTTTCACGTTCTTCATCCCGAGCAGTTCGTGCCATTCGCAACCGTTAGTCTGGCTGTCGCCGAGAAAAACGATGTCTTTCTTCCCCACCGGCAGCTCGCTGAAAAGCGAGGAGCGCTGGAAATAGAATTCATTGTAGACATATTTTTCCTGAGCCGCCATATCGCTTGAAAAAAGCGTCGCCGCCAGAAGCAGCGACGCCATTATCGACTTTTTCATTGTGTCACAAAGCAAATATTAGTGTTCACTGCGGTAAGCGTCGACAGCAAGCTTCACAGAGCCGTGGAAGAGAAGCAGACGCTTAGCCTCGTCGTAAGGCAAGCCGAGTTCTTCCGACACCATGCGAGTGCCGCGGTCCACGAGTTTCGCGTTAGTGAGCTGCATGTTCACCATCTTGTTGCCCTTCACGCGACCCATCTGAATCATCACCGACGTAGTGATCATGTTGCAGATCATCTTTTGTCCTGTACCCGATTTCATACGCGAGCTGCCTGTCACGTATTCCGGACCTACGATCATCTCGATAGGAATTTCGGCAGCCTCCGACACCGGAGCGTCAGGGTTTGAAGTGATAGCCGCCGTGAGCAGGCCGCGCTGGCGAGCCTCCTTCAATGCGCCGATAACGTAAGGAGTGGTTCCCGAAGCAGCGATACCGATAACCGTATCCTTCTCGTTGATGTTATACTTTTCAAGGTCTTTCCAGCCCTGAGCAGTGTCGTCTTCAGCGTTCTCCACCGGGTTGCGGAGCGCAATGTCGCCACCGGCGATAAGGCCGATAACCCATCCCGGATCCATACCGAATGTAGGCGGAATCTCAGAAGCGTCGAGCACGCCGAGACGTCCGGAAGTTCCGGCACCGATATAGAAGATACGGCCACCCTTCTTCATGCGTTTCACAATGCCCGTCACGAGTTTCTCAATCTGAGGAATTGCCAGTTTGACGGCATCGGCAACCTTGTGGTCTTCGGTGTTGATGTCCTCAAGTATTTCGTGTACCGACTTCTTTTCCAAGTCATTGTAGAGCGATGATTGTTCGCTGATTTTCACAAATGCCATAATAGTTGTTGTAATTTATTTTGAATGATATTTCAACAAGCCTTCCATAGGGCTCTTGATAATGTTTCCGATAGTGATGTCGAGCGCTTTGGCTGCCTCGCCAAGCACGTCGCGATAGTAGTGAGCCACCGAACCAACGAAGCTTACAGGCAGTTGCTTGTAGCCTTCATAGTTCTCGATGTTGCGCACAAAGAACGCCTTGAACGCATTGAGCACCAGGCGGTGTATTGCCGGCTCCTCGATGTTTTGAATCAAGAACGGCGACAAAGAAGCGAGGAAGCGGTTGGCTGCCGGCTCTTTATACACTTTTTGGATGATTGCCATACGGTCGAGGTTGTACTCCTTGAGGAATTTCTCGCACAATGCCTTAGGCAACTGGTTTTTAAGCACATCGCCTACAAGCAGCTTGCCAAGCACGGCGCCGCTGCCCTCATCGCCGAGGATATAGCCGAGCGGCGACACGTTGCCCTTGATTTCCTTGCCGTCGTAGTAGCAAGAGTTTGAACCGGTGCCGAGGATGCAGGCGATGCCTGGCTCAGTGCCGCAAAGCGCGCGGGCGGCTGCAAGAAGGTCGCTGTTGACGGAAATTGTCTTTGCTCCCGGCACACAAGCGGCAATCGAGCGGCTTACGTTTGAGCAAATCTCATCCGAGAGGCAACCAGCGCCATAATAATACACTTCGTCAATTGAAAAATCCTTAACCTCCGGTGCCAATTCTTTTTCAAATGTCTCGCGGATTTTCTCCTCTGGCATCAGCAACGCATTGACACCAGTTGAGAAAAAGCGCTTCTCAAGTTTGTCTCCATTGAGGACACACCAATCAATCTTGGTTGACCCACAGTCTGCAATTAAAACCATATCTAAATTTTTATATATATTTTCTTTTTATACAAAACGTATCCTATCGACCAGTTGATTCCGATGAATATCAACGCGTAGAGCAACGACGCGAACGTGCGGTCGGTGACAAGCGGCACGAGTGCCTCGTCGTAGATCCATTTGTGGATCGACAGCCCGAACACCGGAACGGTGTTGAACAAAATGCCGAGCACGCCGCCGAGCACATACATAAACAACGGGTTGACGCCGAAAGCCTCAAAAAACTGTGTCCAGCGCTTGTAGCCCTTCACGTCGATTATCCATATCAAAAGTGCCAGCAAACTTGCAGCCAGACCGCAAGTGACGATGGCAAACGTCGGTGTCCAGAGTTTTTTGCTTATTGGCATTCCATAGCTGAACAGGAAGCCGGCAAACATAAGGATTGTGCCGATAAGGAAGAATTTCTCCATACGCTCGCGGTTGTCCTTCACCTCTACGATGACAAATCCGCAGCAGAAGCCGATAAGCACGTGGGCTATCGACGGAAGGGTGCTGAGCAGACCCTCCGGATCTATCGGAAGTGTGCGGGTCTCATAGATTTCGAGAGAGACCGACGAGCCCATCTTCACGGTGTCGGAAACCGTTGTGGCGGTGTCGCGGTAGAGATGCGCGTCGCCGATAACGGCATGGTCAATCACATAGACAATGTTGTCAAGCGAGAAATCAAGTCCGTTGAACATGAGCAGCAACGCTCCGTAAACCACCAATATTCCGGCAATAATCCACGGAATAAACTTGTGCTTCACGGCTATGGCGACAATGGCGCAGGCACAGTAGCAGAGTGCCAGACGCGGCATAACGCCAAGTATACGCAAGGTGGAGAAACTGTTGGCGGCATCGAGGATGCGCTGGCCGAGAGGCAAGGCGGAGTCGGCGCGGTAAAGGCCGTAGCACAAACGGCTGAACCATGCGATAGCCATACCGATAAGGAATATCACGATGGTGCGGCGCACAATCTTCACAAGCGTGGCATGGGAATATTCAAACTTATATTTTCGCATCGAAATATAGGTGGAGATACCCATGATGAACATAAAGAACGGGAACACAAGGTCGGTCGGAGTCAGACCCAACCAACTTGCATGCTCAAGCGGAGCATAGATTGCGCCCCATGAGCCGGGATTGTTCACCATAATCATCCCTGCCACGGTGATGCCTCGCAGGATGTCGAGCGCGAGGATTCTGCTTTTCGGCTTTTTCAAAGCCACTTCTTGTTCCATTTTTACGTATCGTTATTTTTTAATTGTACATTCGTCTACTAAATATGCTATCGACTGATATGGCACTCCGCCATTCACTGTCAGTCCGATTTCACAGGTACGGCTGTTGGAGAAGCCGCGTTTCACGCCGGCTGCCTCAAGCTGCTTGCGCAGTTTGCGAAGAGCGTAGCGGTTCACTTCGGGGTCGGTAAAGCCTTTGTCGCCGGCAAAACCGCAGCAACCCACTTCCTCGGGAACAACAACCTTCGTTGTGCACATTCCTGCCAACGCCACAAACATGTCGTTGAGCTTCATGTGGCGCGTAGAACATGTGAAATGCAGTGCTACAGGCTCATCAGTCTGCACAAAGCGCAGATGCGGCGCCAGATACTCATAAATAAACTCTACCGGCTCATATAGTTTCACTCGCTTGATCGTGTTGCGCATGCGGTGCAGACACGGACTTTGGTCGCATAACACCGGATAGCGTCCGCCGTCGGATGCCTCAAACAGGGCATCGTCAAGCTCCTTGGCCTTACGGTCGGCAATGTCGGGCATGCCCTTGCTTTCCCAGATGGTGCCGCAGCAAAGGTTTTTCATATTCTTCGGGAATATGACCTCATAGCCGGCTTTCTCCATCAGAGCCACCATCTTGTCGATGAGCGGTGTCGACTGTCCCTTGCTCTTGCCCATGGTCTGGTTGATGCAGCTCGGGAAATAAACCACCTTCAGCTCCGACGGCTGGGTCTTTATCGCATGGGGATAGTATGCCAGCGGAAACGCCGACGACCACATCGGCATGCCAAGCTTGCTCAGCCCGCGGCCAACGGCATCGGTTGCCTTGTCGCCGATAACGGCATGGGCGGCGCCTGCGGCGGAAAGCACCGGACGGAGTGCCGACTTGACAGCCGACAGATGGTTGGCAGCGAAATCACCGGCCTTGTAGCCGGCGCTGCCCTTAGGCAATGCCTGGGCGCGCAGGTCGTGGATCATCTCGCCTGTGTTTATCTGCATCGGGCACGACGTAGAGCAGAGGCCGTCGCCGGCACAGCTCTGTATGCCCGGATATTTAAACTGCTTTGTCAACGCGGCAAGCCAGCCAGTAGAGTCGCCGTCGGCACGGAGACGGCTGATTTCGCGTTGCACGACAATGCGCTGGCGCGACGACAATGTGAAGCCGCACGTCAGACAGTTGCGCTCGCAGAAGCCGCACTCAATACAGCGGTCTACGCGTGGATTTGTCAGCGGCAGCGGCTTTATGTTCTTTATGTAGCACTCCGGATCGTCATTGAAAATGACACCTGGGTTCAACAGCCCTTCCGGGTCAAACAACGCCTTCACACGCTTCATCACGTCGAACGCCTTCTCGCCCCACTCCAGCTTGACAAACGGAGCCATGTTGCGGCCGGTGCCGTGCTCCGCCTTCAGCGAGCCGTCGTATTTGTCAACGACAAGATGCTCAACCTCCTGCATCAGCGTGCGGTAGCGGTCAACCTTCTCTTTCGTGTCAAACGACTGCGAGATGACAAAATGATAGTTGCCCTCAAGGGCGTGACCGTAGATGCAGGCATCGTCGAAGCCGAATTTCTCAAGAAGGTCGGCAAGGTCGGCGGTTGCCTCGGGAAGGTTCTCGATGTGGAACGCAACGTCCTCGATAAGCACCGTCGTGCCGAGCGGACGCGTACCTCCCACCGACGGGAAGATTCCCGAACGGATTGCCCAATATTTTGAATATTCCTCCGGTTTGTCGGTGAAATATGCTGGCTTGAACAGGTCAAACGGCTCAAGAATCTTCTTGATGGCGTCGATGTTTGCCTGAAGTTCCTCCTTAGTGTCGGCTTTGGTTTCCGTAAGCACGGCTGTCAAGCCCTCCCCTGTAGTGTCGTTCACACTCGACAGCGATTTCTTGTCGAGCATCTCGGCACTGAACACCGGTCCGTTTTTCATTGCCACAACCGCACGGCAAGCGTCCTTGATGTCCTTGAAATAGAGCATCGCGCTGGCGCTGTGAGGATAGAGGTGACCGGTCTTCATCGTCACCTCGGCAAGAAATCCGAGTGTTCCCTCCGAACCTACCATAAGGTGGGTGATGATGTCGAACGGGTCTGTGAAAAGCACAAACGGAAGGATGTTCAAGCCCGTCACATTCTTGATTGAATATTTATAACGGATGCGGTCGGCAAGTTCCTTGTCGGCGTTCACCTCGTCGCGGATGGCTTCAATGCCACTGATAAAGTCGGGATGCGACTTGCGGAAAGCGTCCTTGCTCTCGGCGTCGCCGGTGTCGAGAATTGTGCCGTCGGGAAGTATGATGCGCGCCGACACAAGCTGACGGTCGCTGTTGGCATGCGTGCCGCAGTTCATTCCCGATGCATTGTTCACAACGATTCCACCTACCATAGCCGCATTCTTAGAAGCCGGGTCGGGCGTAAAGATGCGTCCAAAGGATTTCAGAAGCTGATTTACGCGCTCACCGATGATGCCCGGTTGCATCGTGATGGTTTCCGCATCGGCGGAAATTTTATAATTTTCCCAATTTTTGCCTGCCACGATGAGGATGCTGTCGCTCAACGACTGTCCGCTGAGACTCGTGCCGGCGGCTCGGAACGTCACCGGCAAGTGCAGACGGCGGGCTGCCGAAAGCAGACGCGACACCTCTTCCTCCGTCTTCGAACGCACCACAATCTGCGGCACAAGGCGGTAGAAGCTGGCATCGGTGCCCCACGCCAGGCGGCGCATCTCGTCTGTGTAGATGCGCTCGCGTGGGATAAATGCGCTTATTTCTTTTAAATACGACTTATAGGTTTCTTTCATTGCTTACTTATATAAATAATATTTCTTGGCTTTTTCTTTAAAAGCGTCCGCGTCTTTGTTCCAATAGTCAATCATATCGCTGACCTGATAGTTCTTGGAGAAGAGTGTGCGGATTTTGTCGGTGCCGCACACCTTGTCGAACATATCGAAACGGCTCTTGTCGGTAGCGGTGTCGAAAATGCGTTTTTCAGGATAAAGTTTCGCCAATTCCTGCATCGCATAGAATTGGATGAGTGTGAGGCTCGAACCCGGAACATCGTCTACATAGAACTGCACGCCCTGCAGGTTCTCGCCCTTGCCTGTTCCGTAGAACGGCTTCACGTGGATCGGGCGGAACTTGGTGCCCGGCAGATTGAGGGCGTTCATGCGCGCTGCAAACTTGTCGGCGTCAATCCAGTCGGCGCAGATAAGCTGGAACGGCAAGGTGTAGCCAACGCCGATCGAAACGTAGTAAAGCTCGCCGAGAATACCGGTGGCTGGATAATAGAACGCCGTGGCTGGCTGTGGAATATGCGGTGAAGGCAACACCCATGGCATTCCTGTCTTGTCGAATGTCATCGAGCGTTTCCAGCCCTTCAATGGCACTACTGTGAGTTTCGCTGCCTTCTCGCCACGCGCCACGCGCTCGCCATTGAGATAGCGTGCCATCTCGCCCGGAGTCATACCATAAAGATACGGAATCTTGAACTGGCTGACAAACGAATAGAATCCGTCCTCTACCAAGCAGCCTTCAACACGGTTGCCGCCGAGGGGATTCGGACGGTCGAGAACAACAAACTCTATGTCGTTCTCAGCGCAGGCGTCGAGAGCCAGACCGAGTGTGCTGACAAACGTAAACGAGCGGCAGCCGATGTCCTGAATGTCGTAGACAAGGGCGTCGATGCCGGAAAGCATCTCTTTGGTCGGCTTCTTGGTCTTACCGTAGATGGAAAACACCTTGACACCGGTGGCTGGGTCGGTGGTGTTGCCAAACTCGTCGCCGGCATGCACGTTGCCGCGCACTCCGTGTTCAGGGCCAAACAATGCCACAAGCTCAACGCCTTTGGCTTCATGAAGAATGTCGACGGTCGACTTCAAGTTGTTGTCAACGCCTGTCGGATTGGTTATCAGACCTACACGCTTGCCTGCAAGCTGCTTGAAATCATTGTCGCGGAGCACCTCCACGCCCGGCTTCGTCGCCGCAGCAGCGACAAGCGCCGCAGCAACACACAAAGCGATTGTTAATATCGTTTTTTTCATTGTTCTGTTTATTGATTATTTCTTACCGTAATTAGGGTCAATCTTGCGGTCAACAAGATAAGTGACTATCAGAGTCGCGATGCAGCATGCCATCACCATCCAGAAGAAGTTGACATAACCGATTGCCTCCTGAATATAACCTGCCACGAAACCTGGCAACATCATGCTCAACGCCATGAACGCCGTGCAGATGGCATAGTGAGATGTCTTGAACTCGCCTTCCGAGAAGTACATCATATATAGCATATAGGCCGTGAAACCGAAGCCGTAGCCAAACTGCTCGATGCAGACTGCCACACTGATCACGATTGGGTCAGACGGCTGTGCGATGGCAAGATAAACGAATGTGAGGCATGGCAGCGTCATGCAGGCTGCCATAGGCCAAAGGGCTTTTTTCAAACCCACCTTCGAGGCAAACACGCCGCCGACAATACCGCCGGCAAGCAATGCGATGACACCGAATGTGCCATAGACAAGACCCACAAGCTCTGTTGTCAAGCCAAGACCTCCCTCAGCTGTTGAATGCACGAGGAACGGCTGGCACAACTTAATCAAGAATCCCTCCGGCAAGCGGTAGAGAAGCATAAATGCAACCGCGAGTAGGAAACCAGGCTTCTTGACGAATGAAACAAATGAGTTTGCAAACTCTGCAAGCCCTGAAGGGCCGTTGCCTTCTGTATCGGCTGAGACACGTGGACGGTCGTCGGCCGAACGAGGAAGGATAAACGTATGATACATAGTCACAAGGAAGAACACTACGGCACTGACTCCGAGTGTAACCTGCCATGACCATGGTATGTCGCCTATAGAGGTTTCAATCAAGCCGGCAATGTAGACAAGCACTCCCTGTCCGAATACGGATGCGATGCGGTAGAACGTGCTGCGCACTCCGATGAAGGCTGCCTGGCTGCTCGGACTGTGGGCAAGCATATAGTAGCCGTCGGCGGCGATGTCGTGGGTGGCAGAGGCAAAAGCCGCGATGATAAACAGTATCAGCGTGATGGTAAACATGCTGATTGGGGTCTGTCCGGAGGCGATAGTCGCCACGTCGGGCTTTGGCAATGTGACGGTGAGCAGAATCATCAGCGCTGTCATCAACACTTGCATGGAGAGAATCCACCAACGTTTGGTCTTTACAACATCGACGAGCGGCCCCCACAAGCCTTTGAGGAACCACGGGAAATAAAGCAATGTTGTGAAAAATGCCATGTCGCCATTAGGAACACCCATCTTGGTGAACATCATGACGGAAATGTTGTTGACCACGAAATAAGGCACGCCCTCTGCAAAATACAGAGTCGGAACCCAAAACCATGGAGATATTGTCTTGTTTGAAGTTTTCATGTCAGGAGTTTAATATTGTTTTGTTATTTCCGCATCTATAAAATAGTGCAGAAGGATTTGTTTATAGTCATAGCCTTTCTCGCCCATCACGGCTGCTCCGATCTGGCAGAGTCCGACACCATGTCCCCAGCCCGCGCCTTTAAGCACGAAGCGTTCGGGCAGCCCGTCGCGCTCGCCTTGCTTCTCCACTACAAAAGCGGAGCTGTAGAGGTGCGACGGCGACAGCGTACGGCGTATTTCAAGTTCCTTGCCAATGATGCAGGTCTTCTTGGTGCCGACAATCTTCAAGCGGTAAAGACGGCCCGACGTGCCACGCGCCACAGGTATCAGGTCGACGATGTCGCCATAGTCCTCGCCGCTGCGCTCGCGCACAAGACGCGACAGCTCGGCTTGGTCATACTCCACCGTCCATCGGTAAAAGTCGGTGGTCTCCTGGTCGTAGCTGTTGAGCACCTGCGAGAGGATATGCTTGTCGGTGGTGTTGCAGAATGCGGCTGGCGACGAAAGTATCCACTCTCGGGCATTTTCCTCGACCGTAAGGTCGGGATAGTCCATTGCGTTGGCGTTGTCCAACCGTGCCACAAGATAGTGATAGCGCTTTGGCTCCCAGCAGTTTTCAAACTGCTCAAACACTCCGCCGCACGATTTCGAGAAGCGGGCGTCGCAGAGCGTGCCGTCGTAGGTGAGCACCTGTCCCCACGTCGCTTTGATGGCGTCGCGCACGGTGGCTGTCGACTCGCGGGTGATGCCCTGGTAACGCTGGCAATGGTCGTCGGCGCAGACATCGAAATTAACATGATCCTCGCGGTCGTACCAACGCACCAGCTCTCCTTCTGTGCGTGTGCATGGGTTGTAGGGCGTTTCTTCGGCTGCAAGCTGCTTGTTTTTCTCTATCTGTGCCAAGAGCCAGCTGCGGGAAATCACGGCATGCGCTTTCAGCAGTTCAAGAGAGGCGGTGGCGCTCATTTCCGACGAAATGACGCTGAGCAAATATTCCTCGATGGGAAGGATGTTGACGGCCGTCAGCTTGTCGCCTTCCACGATGATGCGCAGAGAGCCGCGAAACGACTGGTTCTCCTTGCGCTCCCAGTGGAAATTGACACCGATGGTCACATCGATAAGTTCAAAACTGCCGTTCTCGGCATCGCAGGGCGTAAACTCCACGCTGTCGTAAAGCGCGCCGCCCCACAGCACTTTTCCATCGCTGAGGGTGGCTTCCTGTGCGCCTTCCACGGTTTGACCGCCGAAGCTGTAGGCTGTCGGGAAGACAAACCGTATCGCAGGGCTGCTCATAATGCCCACTTTCACTTGTGGCTGTGACATAATGGTCTGGTTTTATTTAAGTTTCTGGGCTATTTCCAATAATTCGGCTTCGCTGAGGCAGCACTCGTCAAAGATTGCCTTGATATCGGCTGCAGTGATTTTCTCGAAGTCTTTTTCCAACGGGGTGATAAACACGCCTCCCATATCGACCGACGCCGGGCTGATAAGGATGTTGGCGTCGCCCTCGGCTGCGTAGCACGACGGACGGTGTTTCTTGCGTGGAAACACAAGGATGGTCCAAAGTCCGTCTTCATACCAGCACAGCACGTTGAGCATCGGTTCCGGCTCGCCTTCCGGTATCGTCAGTGCATTGTAGACAAGGTCAAACATCTTCTCGCCCTTGTCGACTGCCGACGTGCGGATGCAGAAGCATGGATGCGACATTCCCTTTACAATCGACAGCTCTACGCTGCCACCGCTGACGATGATGTCGCGCTCTGCCGACGCCACCTGGTCTTCCATCGGCATAAAGCCGCGGTTGCCCGCCTGGAAATGCATATGGTCGGGTGCCGAAGCTCCGCATTTAGGTCCGTTGTAGAACAGCGTGAATCCCTCCAAGTCGCGCGACAGGCACATCATATCGGCTATGCGCCCCTTGATGAGCTGGTCAACGTGACCGTTGCACGGTATCGTGAGATGGCGCGGGAAAATCGGGAACGGATTGATAAGAATAGTGTAGTCATCGCCCCAGGCAATGCCCTCTTGCACAGCCGGACGATTGGCTGCGCAGAGGAAGCATTTGCGTTCTTTCAGCGATTTGGCGTCGACTTTGGCTGCCGACGAGACAATGCGTCCGGGATTGAACTGCACCTTGATCGTGGTGCCGTCTACGTTGAATTCCTTGACCTTGACATTCTTCAAAGCCTCGAAATTATTACGGGCGGTGTCCCACACCTGCAGCTGACGGTCGAAAAATTCTGATATGTTTATACCCATTGCCTCTTATTTCTTTTTGTTGAATGCAATACGCGCCTGGAGCTCCCATGTGCGGATGCGGTCTTTATAAAGGTTGTGGGCGTTCATCTTCACTACGTCGAGCGATGCGTCTGAGTTGTCGTCCCAACGACGGCAGTTGTAGACTGGCTCATAGACACGGCCGATTTGATATTCGCGGGAGAAGTTCAAGCCGAGTGCGTAGTCCTCGCCGTAGCTGGTGTTAGGCACCTTCACTTCACGGAGCACCGGTGTGTAGAATGCACGCGGAGCGCCGAGACCGTTGATACGGAGGGCATTGTTGCGGCCGTTCTCCGGTGTCCACTCTTTGTGGTCGATGATGCCCGGAGCGATCATGTTCATATTGAAGTCGGTCATCATGTATGTGCCCACTACCATAGCGCAGTTCTGCTCATAGAAGGCGTTGACCATGATTGACAAGGTGTTTTCGTCGCGATAAACGTCGTCGCTGTCAAGCTGCACTGCAAACTTACCGCATTTTGGATGATGAACACCCTCATTCCAGCAGCCGCCGATGCCGAGATCATTGCGCTCCGGAATGATGTGGATCAAGCGGTCGTCGCCCTTGAACTCGTCGATTGCCTCTGTTGTGCCGTCGGTCGAGTGGTTGTCGATAACGATAAGGTTGAACTTGAAGTCAGCCTTCTGGCTCAACACCGACTTGATGGCGTCGCGGATAGTGCGGATACGGTTGCGTACGGGGATAATTACCGATGCCTCATACTCGAAGTTGCCTGCGCTGAACTCTATTTTCTTGAATTTTGGCTCAAGATAGCCACCGATTGCTTTCAAGTGGGCTGTGCATGCCTCTTCCATCTCAATCTGCACGCCACGGTTCTTCGGGTCTACATAGTCGAAAATCTTCTCGCCGCTCTTGCGTGTGTCGAGCTCTACGTCGGAATAGAGATACTCGTTGATGTGAACGAGCTCTGCTTCCTGTGTGATTTTCAAACGCACGTCGTAAAGACCGGCAAAGTCATATTCCTTGTCGATTTTTGCTACTGCGCTCTTCAATGCGGCTGCATTGAAAAGAAGCACTGATCCGAAATCGAAATCGTCGCGGAGACTGCCCTGCTGATAGTCGATGACCGGAGCGTTTGAACGCTGGTCGCCAACCACGTTGTAGTGGTCGGCATAAGCCATACCGGCAGCTGAGTCGTCGGCGATTTTCACCATGCGCTCAACAGCAAACATGCCGAACTCCAACGAGTTGTATTTTGTGTAGAGCATAGCGTAGTCGCAGTCGGCTTTGGCAGCGATCTTCTTCATAGTGTCGCTGCTGTTGAGATTGCCGATGGTAATTTTCTCGCAGCCTTCAACTTCGCCCTGGGCGTCGGATCCGGCAAGCAGATAGATGTTATGCACCAAGTCGCATGCCTTAAGACCTGCCACTGTATTTTTCACTTGTTCCGCATTCATGAACGGAATGAAACAATCGATTCTTTTCATTTTTTATTTTATTTTTAATTTTTCTATTGGGGTTAATCTGTTATTTCTTGTTGAAAAATTCCATTATCTGACCCATCAAGGCGCGGCGGGAAGCGGCATCTTTGATAGTCTCAAACGGGAAGCCCATCACGCAGGTGCGGTAACCGCCCTGATCGGCAACGACGGCTGCAGGGATATTGTTCTCGCCGTAGCGCATCAACGTGCAGCCTTTGGTCTTGTCGGCTGGATAGATGCCGTCGGGCGACTCCACTGCGTAGAATTTGTCGTTGAGCGTGGTGTAGTATTCCACATTCAAATCGCCGAACGAGTCAAAATATGTCGGAACGGTGTGGGCTTTGCCCTCTATCGTTGCCTGTCCTACGCGCCACTGGTAGCCGAGCGTCTGCTTGGCAAACTCTTTCGACGCCTCGTCGGGATTGGTCTTGTCCCAAATGTCGGTTGCCACATAAGAGCCGCTCACGAGGATGCTGCCGCCGTTGGCTGTATAGTCAGCGATGGCTTTCTGCAATGGTGCCGTAAACGCAAGGAAGCGGTTTGGCACTTCGCCACGTCCGATTTGTGTCTCTTTCTGCTTGCCGAGGATAAGGTCGGCAAGTTTATACTGCTTCATGTCGACGATGCCGTTCTCTACGGCGGCAACGCTTGCCGACACAAATGAGTAGCCCGACTCCATCAAGGCTGCGCCGTGGATGGCTGGGTAGTCGAATGTGTTGCCGGCAATCACTTTGTCCTCCTGGTCGGCACGGCTGGCGCCGAAGCCGGCTGAGTCGTCGTCATACCATGGAATGTCGCGGCGGAACTCATACATGTCGCCGATGGTGTTGATGTCCGACATATAGGGCACACCGTGGTCCTTCGCGCTGGCGAATCCTGCCACATCCGGACTTGCTACAAACGAGTCGGGAGCGCAGACGCGCGTGAAGCCGTTGACCACAAGCACTTCGCCTTTGGAGCCGTCAGCCTCGCCGAGGGCGAGAATCTCCGACGGGAAACTTACACCACCGTCGTTGGCTGCCACAATGCGGTAGCTGTGGATGGCATTGTCTGATATCTTGGCCACATATTCCGGCTTCTTCACTACGGCGATCTGACGGAACGCGCCGTCGCCGATGCGCTCGCTCACAATGTAGCTTTGTGCCTGCGCGCGGTCGCACAAGGTGTCGACGGTTTCCTTCCATGTCAACCGGTATTCGCCTTTCTTCACTTTGGCGATGGCGAAACTGTTGACGGGAAGCGGCTGTATCATATAGTCGCTGCGGCCTTCCTTGGCGGCGAAGAACTGTGCCATTCCTTTATAGATGGCACGGCTCACCGTGAAACGGAACGTTGGGTCAAGGCCGTAGCGCATGTCGGCGAAATTCTGATGCGACAACAATTCGAGAAGCATTGCCGGAACTTCAGGCACGCGTGCCTCATAATAGGAGGCGTCCCACATGCCGCGGCGAATCCATTTCGAGTCAAACTGCGCGCGGACATCGCTGCAGATATTCGACATAACCATATCGGTGAGCTGACGTGAGTTCATTCGGTCGGTGCCGTTCGCATACTTGTCGCCCTTAGTGCAGTAGATGCCGAGCGTGCCGATTATATCGTCGTTCTTGGTTGTTCCGGCATCGCTGTGGAACGCAAACGAGAGGTCGACGGGGATATTCAAGCCTGCCTTGCCGGGTATCACCGACGATCCGCCTGCAAGATAGTTGACCCACAAGCCGCGGCAACGATAGTCGTCGTTGTAGTCGTTGACTCCATGCGACGGAGAATAGACCGAGTCGGGCACTCCTGCCCACTGCAACCAGTAGCGTGCGCCCTCGGTGAATCGAGGATAGCCGCTGAGCTGATAATTATGCGCCAGGCGGTCGATCATCGTGACGGCGCTGAGGTCGCTCACTTGCTCTTCCGTGAGATTGTCGGCAATCCTACGCTCGATGTTGCCCATACCGCCTCCGATTTTAACGGCGTCGGCTGTGACCACCTCTCCGGTCTTGCCGGTGTTGCTTGTCAGCGTGACAACGGCATGGCTGCCGGCTGCCAGGTCAAAATGTCCGAGATAAATCCATGTGCCGCCTCCCATTCGCTGGTTCACCTGAAACTGCTTGTCGCCACCGGCTGTGTGAACGGTGTAGACGGCTTTCTCTGTGCTCTCTGGAAGAGTGGCGTAGGAAACGTAGACTGCATACGACCCCGCCTCGGGTATGTCGGCCGACCACGAAGCGGTCGATGCGTTTTTGCCCTTTGTCGACGCAACCTTGCGGAAGGTGCCGTCGCGGAACGGATTCTCGAAATCCTTGTATGTCTTTGTCTTGTATGCAAAACCTGCGCCGCCGTCGGTCCATGCCTCCGTGCCGTTGCTCTCCGCATAGGCGCCGGCTGCAAAGCCGCCGTTGTTGTCCACAATCAGCTCGGCACGGCGCGTGTCGCGCTCGCGCGGACTCATCACATAAGCGCCGGCATTCTCAAGCATCGGCATGAGATACGGCATTACAAAGCTCTGTGTGTAAAGGTCTTCTACGGTCTGGAAGATGCGGGCGCGCTGCCACTCCCAACGATTCAATTTCGGCTCGAAATAGAAGCCATGGCTCTGCCACATGGCGATAACTTTGCCGTCGAGACCTTTCTTGGGGTGACGCGTCTTGTCGAGGGCGTAGACAAACGGAGCCTTCTCCGACTTGCGGACGTAGGAATAGCCGGCGTCGGAATACAGACGCTCGACAGGCACTCCGCCAACTGTCACTTCTACGCTGTAAGGCTTGTCAAACATCATTGCCACCTTGCTCTTGACCGTCGCGTTGTAGCCGGCAAGTTCCGGCACATAGCCATACGCGGCATTCATGTCGAGCTTCAATTTTGAATTCTCAACATCAATCATTGCCGAGTCAACGGCAACCTTGCCTATGCCAAGACTGGCTGGCAAATTCTCATTCAAAACAACGGCAATACGCCCCTGTGTGGCGGCGTCAAGCGGCTTGAATTCCGCATTGACCACTCCCACTGTGGCAATCGTTGCAGCTGCCAGTAGCAAAACCTTTCGCATCGTTCCTTTTTTTTGAGTATTATTGTTTGATTTTAAGTAGTATCTGCTTTATTTGCAAATTTACGATAATATGCCTATTCAAGAAAAATTTATTGATTCAAATCTTTATCGGTAAAACATTATTTAATATTTCAACACAGATTTTTAGAACCATTTCCCTCAAAAAAAAGCCGTCCGAAAACTTTGCGAGTGTCGCCAAGCGTCCGTGCCGGCAAGCTATCTGTCTGTAGAATGATACTTAACAAGCCCTGGCATCGAGCTTGGTGCGATTTTTTTAATCTTTATGTTGTAGGAATCTGCAACTTCGGTCAGCACCCCGCTATAGGCGCACGCATTGGAGCCGACAAAGCAGACGGTCTTGCCCTCATAGTCATACTGAAGCACGTTGCGGCGGAAGAATGCGTCAATGGCGTGGCGCACAAGACGATAGACGTAGTCCTGGTCGAGCTTGTCCATCAAGAATCGGGAATAGACACTCAACGTGTTGCTCGGAAGCGAATGGTCGTAGATTGCCGACATTATCTCGTCGGGCGACAGATTGATATACTCGAAAAAGTCGTTGACAAGCTGCGCAGGAGCAATGTCCTTCAGGCAGTCGCTGAGAAATCGCTTGCCGATATACGCGGCGCTGCCCTCGTCGCCAAGAATATAGCCGAGCGAGCGCACATTCTTCACTATCGCGCGGCCGTCGTAATAGCACGAGTTGGAGCCGCTGCCGAGGATACAGGCTATGCCAGCCTCGTTGATCAGCAACCCGCGGGCTGCGCCGAGAAGGTCGCTCTCGACGGTGACCGGAGTCTTGAACTGCGCGACAAGCGACGCCTCGACAATCTTCTTCTTTTCCAGACTCGTACAGCCAGCTCCATAGAAATGGATTCGCTCCCAGCGACGCTTGAAAAACGCCTCCGGAAGTTCAAGACGGATGCTGTGGCTGATGTCGCGGCGGGTGTGGAAAAACGGATTCAAGCCTTTTGTAAAAGCATGTTCCACCACGGTTGCGCCGTCGACCAATGCCCATTCTGTACGTGACGCACTGCTGTCTGCTATTATTTTCATCTCTTTGTTAGGTCTTGTTTTGGGTTTCGTTCAAATGGTTGTCTCATGCAAGAGATATCAAATTCTAAGGCTTCATATTGATGACTCCTTGACAAAATGCTCCCCCTTATTGCACATTTACACCACAAATTTAGCATAAAAAAATTGGAATGCCGCCATGACATCCCAATTTTTTATCTTTATGTCAATTTTATACAACTTACCTTACGGCGATTTTCTTCACCACCGCTCCTGTGCGAACCACGTAGACACCAGCCTGCGGCAATTCAACGCTGCTGTCTGTGCCGCTGTAGACCTGTCTGCCGTCGGCGCTGAACACTTCTATCCTCTGACCGTCGGCGCCAGCCACCCTGAGCGTACGTCCGTCCGCCGCCACGACAACGGCATCGTCAGCAATCCCGTCAACGGAGTCATACTCAACGATATTGAAATGCGACCAGAATTTATGTTTGAGATAGGCGTCACCCGCTCCTTTGGGGACAAGCACAAATTTATCAAGTTTATCATACAATTGACACAATGTTCCCGACTCACCTCCACCAACCGTAGGCGGCTCCTGTGATTGGCACTCCACTACGGTTAGGTTTTGTGTGTTTGGCATAAATCCAGTTACATATTTTACATTTTTTGTTATTACAAGTTTCTTCAAATTTGGGTATGTCCCCATAAAGGCATACGGCTCACAACTTTTGTCAAGCACAAATGTTTCTGGCATCTCGTCGTCCTTCATAGGAGGGTAACACACATAGTCGCCGGCACTGCCGTCTTCATTTTTACGATACACTATTCCATCAATCATTACGAATCCAGACTCTGGAGTCACTTCCACAGTAGTCAGATTTTTTATGTATTTCAGTGCCAATGCCGGAAAATATTCGCTGCCTGAAGCTACAACTTTTGTCAAATTATCGCAACCGGTGAAAGTTACGGAATATACATATTCATTATGATAACTTTTTTCCGCCGGATTGTCCAATCTCCGGTTTACAACCCATTTATCCACCATCGGCAACACATGTATCAACCTTGATGTACTCGACCATTTCACATACACAGCCTCATTCTCCACATAGCCCCCAACTTCTACCTCTTCAAAACCTGGTCCGAACACTTCCTTTAGATTACGGCAAGTCGAAATTGTTTCTGCTAACGAGCTGCCTTCCGCACTTACTTCCACAACTTTAGGACACTTAAACGACAGAGTCTCAAGCGAAGTGCAATTTTTAAAACAATTTGTAAGGTATTTCAACTTCAATGATTTCAAACTCTCGCAGTCATCAAAACAATTGGGTTGGGCTACAATATACTGACCGTCCGGAATATCTATTCTTTCCAAATTCCTACATCCTCTGAAATCAACAAAGTTTATAGTGTCGCAATTGTCCACTTCTCCAATTCTGGCCGATACTGTTTTCAACGATTTAGATCTTATATTTAAGCTGAAAGCCGCATTACCAATTGAATCATCCTGCCATTTCGTAAGATTTTTTCTGGTAAATGTAATGTCAAGATTCTCTACCGGCATGTCCGAGCCAAAAGCCCGATTTCCAATATAAATTGCCGAAGGAAGCGTCAGTGTTTTCATCTCCTCCGGAAAAGAGACCTCAGAGAATGCTTCATCTCCAACATAGCGCAATTTCAAGAAACCGCTTTCTGTGGCAGAAACTTTAGCATCCACACCTCCTTCTCCAACATACCACACATTCGAGAAAAGACTGCCGTCCAATGTATTTTTACACGATATCGCTCTGTGTCCTATCACTTCCAATTTGCGTGGCAGAGTCAAATTGTCTATATCCCGGCACAACGTTTTATCTGGAATTTCTTTTACTTCATCACTAGTGAATGTCAACGTTTTCAACGAAGTTCCTACAAACGATCCAAACAACACCTTTTTCAACGATCGGGGTAGAATCAATGTTTCCAAATCGCCAAACATATTGAATCCCGTTGTATTGTTTTCCGTGGTTATTTCGTCATAATCATACCACCCAAGCTCTGTTTTGCGAGATCTACGGGCAAACGATTTTCCACCATCTACAATGTTGGCGTCTGTCAAGTCCAAATATTTCAAATTGCCCTTTTCATTGCTGATTGGATCGTATGTGCCTTTCGTATATTTACGCAGTATGTAACCATTAGACATTATTTTAAGGAAAAGGAAATCCGTGCCATTCAGATTACCATTAACTTTCAAATCTGTCACTGTCTTCCAGTCTGTTTTCTGCGATATTTGATATGACAACATTCCTGGAGTCTCGACAGTGACCTCCAGCAATTCTGCATGCACGAGCATTGGCAATGTCAAGAATAATGCCGTAACCAACAACGCTATCCGTTTCATATCCATTTGTTTTTAATTATTATTCACTATCAATATATTCTTCTGCCCAACCACATAGACAATGTCATCAGTATTCAAGTTTTCAAGCATCGTTTGCTTTACAAACAATTTCGCCCTTGATGCGGATATTTCCACGCTGTCGACTCCTTTATTGAGCGTAATCTCATCAGCCCGCGTATAGTCCTGCCACGGGAATCCACAGACAGACACTCCGTTGTCATACAAGAATTTCGCTCCGCATACCGGCACATCAACATATCTACAATCAGCCCCCGAACTTTTCATTCTCTTAATTCTCACAACACCATAAACATTGGGAAGCACAAGCAGAAAACCTGCAATAGGTTTGTCTTTCTCAGGTTTGCCATCAGCATCCTTTCTATAATCAAATTCAACAGAGCCTACAAACCCTTCACCGTCCCAGATAGGCAGGTTTCGCATCATCAATTTGTCATCATACGTCCACCCTATGCCTCGCTTGCTGTCAAGCAACAGCTGACATTCGTAAGTATATGTTCCAACATCTTTTTCATATATTTTATTCCCTTTAACATCTGTTTTCCCCGTATCATACATCAAAACCCACGCAACTCCGGCATTAAGCATTCCATACGGCCGTGGATCGGGCACGTTCATCAATCCGACTTCCTCAAAATGCATATTCGCTTTAAATCCAGTGGATATCTGGCAGTTTCTTGACAGAGCGTACGAGAAACGCTTGAACACATCAAGCACCTCGCCGAAACTGCCATCATCCATCCACTCACAGACATGTACCCCGCAGGTAAGCATCGATGAGAAACCTTCTCCTCCCCAATAACGATATACGTTCGACAAATTCAATTTGGACTGTCTGTCAAGCGCAATGTCCGCATTAATTCTATAAGCAGCGCCATTATCGTCCTTCGTCTTTTCAAAGTCTGACTGGCTCATATAGAATGCCGAATCATAAAATCTGAACGCATCGCCGTCCATACTCACAACAGAGCCATCCGCACCAGAAATCTGCACCACAGGCTCCTGGCCAAGCCAGAAATAGTTGCTGCGCATCGTCACCTCAGAGTCCTCTATTTTCAAGATTGTGCCTCGCTCCAAATGATTCGACGAGAAATCGACCGCCTTGCTTTGGCGTATCTTCGACTCGGCAGTTATTATATTGTCGCAGATCATCGCACCGCCACAATTATTGACCAGCAAGCCTTTGTTAACAAAACCGCTTACTCCATTGTGGGCAAACATCAAAGCATCTCCAAGAAATCCCATATTGAAGGCATACGGCTTGTGCGCCTCATCCTGATTTAACATATATGCATCCCAATATTCGCTCATCGTGCAGTTCACAACGCACTTGTTGTCGATATAATTGTCAGTAAAGCGCAATGCCTGCCCAAAATGCTGGAACGTAACGCCGTCCATATTCAGCGAAGCCCCGGACAGAATGCCATACATCAGATAGGCCTGCTCTCGACCGATGTCTTTCAACAGAGGCAGTGAGCTATTTCGCAGTCTCAAATTCTTTATTGAAGTTTCGCGAGTGGTATATTCTATCTCGCTACGAGGAACTATTATTTTTTTATTCAACATTTCATTCTCTATCTCAACCCACTGCACATTTATCTCTATCAGATAGTTGTTTTCTTTACAACTTTCACAATTATCATCGACCTTCTGCAGCCGTGACTTCAATCCTTCATAATCAAACGCCGACACAAGCACTGTGCCGTATTTTGTCACTCCATTATATTCCCTATCAATACTGCTTGCGCCACATATGTTCACACCAAACGGAAGTTTTATAGTTCTTGCAATCCGATAATAGCCTCGCGGAATAAACACCTCGCCAGACACAGCCATTTTCGCCGCACGCTCTATTGCATCCGCACTGCAGACCGAGCTGGCAGCCGAAGCCTCGCCGCACGACTTATATGCCACCGCGCCGAACCATTGCGGATAGACGCGGTCGTTGAGCCAATCGCCCTCAATCTTGACCGTCGAACTGAATATTTCCACAAGCGGAGCCTCAATCTGCGCGAAAGCGCCCACAAGCGTACCGCTTCCAAACACTGAATGCCACTGTAAATACAGCATGGAGTTCTGTCCTATGGTGAGATTTGTATCATCCGACAACGACAAAGCTTCGCTACCTGCATATATCCGGCAGTTCTTGCCAATTGTCACTTTGCTTGTCACCTCAAGGCAGCCGCCTTCTTTGATTTCAATGACTGTCCCATTGGCAAAGGTGAAATCCACATTAAAATCGATATGCACACCCTTGCCTACGACAAGATGAACTCGCGGCACAATTGCGTTAATCTGCTCTATCGTTGAATTGGTCGTAATTTCAACCACATCACCTTCATGCCAAGAAGATGTATATATAAAATTTCTTCCCATCGCTTCTCTATCTGTTGGTTTGCAACGCAAATATAAAGATTTAAACCAAGCATTGAGCACATTAGCGTGTTAAAAAACGCTAAAGCGGGGCGACTCCTTGTGGAGTCGCCCCGCCATGTTGACTGTTACAATTGTTCGGTTAGAAACCTGCTGCGGCAGCGTGGTTAAGCGCTGTATAGATGCAGCTTGCAAGACCAATAAGGATGATGCCTGCCACGCAGACCACCAGTCCGGCACGCTCGCTCCAATGGCTCTTGAACGTGGCGATTGGATTGTCGTTCGGATTGATGAACATCGCCTTCACTACAAGCAGATAGTAGTAGAGGGAGATAATCGTGTTGAGCAATGCTATGAACACGAGGACGTAGACGGCAACGCTTCCTCCCTCCAGCGCGCTGGAGAAGATGAAGAACTTGCTGAAGAAACCTGCGAACGGTGGGATACCGCCAAGTGAGAACATGGCGAGCATCATGGCGAACGAAAGTTTCGGATTGGTCTTGTAAAGTCCGTTATAGTCGGTCATGTCAACCTTGCCTGTGGCGTTCTCAATTGCCTGGATAACGCCGAAGGCTGCAAGGTTTGAAACTACATAGACAAGCACATAATAGCTCAACGACGCAACACCGGTGGCGTTGCACGCTATCACACCGAGCATGATGTAGCCGGCTTGCGAAATCGAGGAGAACGCAAGGAAGCGCTTCATGTTGGTCTGACGGATGGCGAAAAGGTTACCGAGTGTGATGGTGAGGATAATCAATGCGTAGAGCATCCATTCCCAAACCTGGCTGTAGACCGCGCCGAAGACTTGTGTCAAGACTACGAACGCTGCAAAGGCTGCCGCGCCTTTCGACACTACCGACAGATAGGATGTGACCGAGGTTGGCGCGCCCTGATATACGTCGGCGGTCCACAAGTGGAACGGAACAAGGGATATCTTGAATCCGATGCCGGCGATTACAAACGCCATAGCGACATAGAGCAGGAACTGCCCGTCGACAAGCATCACCGATGCAGCGATGTCGCTGAAATACAGAGAGCCTGTGAAGGCATAGACAAACGACAGTCCGAGCATATAGATTGCCGACGAGAAGACGGCTGTGAAAAGATATTTCACGGCTGCCTCGTGGCTCTCATACTGCTTCTTGTCAAACGCCGCCAACGCTGCCAATGGCAGTGAGGCTGTCTCAAGACCGATGACGAAGATAAGGAAATGGCGTGCCGACACCATAAGGTACATGCCGAACAATGTGACAAGCATCAATTCCAAAAATTCGCCGCGGCGCACTGACTGCGTCTCGCTGTTGTTCCATTTGATGGACTGCAACAGGACGATAAACATACCTATGTTGAGAATATTCTTAATCGACGCTACAATAGGCGACGTTGCATACATCCCGGCAAATGCCTCGCCTGTCTGCTGCGGGGCGAAGAAGCCATAGACTGTGAAGGCGCCGAAAAGCACCAATGCGGTCACCGAGAGCGAACCCTGCACTTTCTTGCAACCGAAAGTATCGAACAGGAACACCAGAATGAACACGATGAGGAGTCCGATTTCGTGGTGCATCAATAAAAACTGTGAATAATCCATAATTTCAATTTCTTTTATAGTCCGTTACTTTATTGTTACTGTGCATAAGTCATTATGTGTTCTACAATCGGACCGAAGCTGTCGCGAAGGATAAGGTTGGCCATATCCGGAAAACAGCCGATCGCTGCGATGGCGAGCATCAATGTGACGGTCGAGAACCGCTCATACCAATGTGCGTCGTCGAGCTCGCGGTGGTGTTCGTTCTGAACCTTGCCGAAGAGCAACTTGCCGACAACTCGCAGAATGTAGACTGCCGTAATCACAATCGACGTTGTGGTGACAATCGCAAACGTGTGACGGAAGAGGTTGCCGTCGCCGAGAACGGCGTTGTAGATTGTTGTGTTCTCAAACGAGCCGAAGAAGATGGTCATCTCTGCCACGAATCCGCTCAAGCCCGGCAAACCGAGCGATGCAAGACCGGCGATGATGTAGCCAACCGAAAGGAACGGCATTATCTGCATCAAGCCGCCCATCTCGCGAACGTCGCGGGTGTGTGTGCGGCCATAGATCATACCGATGAGGGCGAAGAACAACGCTGTCATCAAACCGTGTGAGAGCATCTGCATTACGGCACCGCTCATCGCTGTCTGGTTAAGCATCAGAATGGCGAAAAGCACCAAGCCGCAGTGGCTGACCGAAGAATATGCGTTGATATACTTCAAGTCGGTCTTGACACAGGCGGCAAACGCTCCGTAGACCACGCTGATACCCGTGAGAATCATGAATATCCAGCCGAGCTGCATGGCTGCATGAGGCATCAGATAGATGGCGATGCGGAAGCAGCCGTAGCCTCCAAGCTTCATCAACACGCCGGCGTGGAGCATTGACACCGCTGTAGGCGCCGATGCATGACCGTCGGGCGACCATGTGTGGAACGGGAACATCGCGCCAAGCACGCCGAATCCTACGAATGCGCAAACAAACAATGCGTTCTGCCAGTCGAGGTCTACGCCGTGTTGTGCAATCTCAACAAGGTTCATCGTATGGCCTGCGTGATAGTAGATGCCGAGGATGCTGATAAGAAGCAATGCCGAGCCGCCCATAAGCATAAGGGTCAGCTTCATCGCAGCATAGTTCTTGTTGCCGCTGCCCCACACTCCGATGAGAAGATACATCGGGATGAGCGCAACCTCATAGAACATGAACATTGTGAACAGGTCAATCGAGATGAAGAAGCCGAACACTCCGGTTGAAAGAAGGATGAACCAGAGGAAATACTCCTTTGTCAGAGGCTCGATTTTCCACGAAGCGAATGTGCCTGTAAACACGATGATTGCCGAAAGCATTATCATCAAGACGGAGATGCCGTCTACGCCAACTGCCAGATGGATGTTGAGCGGCTCAAACCACATATAACTGTCGGTGAAGAGCATCGGTGCGTCCGGATTGGCGGCACGCGCGCCTACAAACTCGTAGCAGAGATACGCCGCCGCAATCAGGAGCAGCGACGCACCGGTGGCTGCCACGGCGCGCACCTGCTTGACGTTGCGCGTCAGAAACAGCGCGCCGAGCGTCAGCACAGGAATTATAACGAATAAGAAAAGTATATTAAACATAACTTTATTTTTTATCTATTCCGTCAACTTTAAATTAATACTACGAATGTCACTGCCGCCAAAAGCAATGCGCCGATCAGGTAGACCCAAACATACATCTGGATGGATCCCGACTGAAGTTTGCGGATTGCGAAGGATGCGCGGTTTGTCACTGACGCAAGGGCGTTCATCGTGCCGTCGACAATCGTATGGTCAAACCATGCGATGCTCTTACAGATGATGCCGAAGATGATTTTATGTGTGACAAACTGATAAATCTCGTCCATATAGAAGCGACGGTAAGCCGCACGGTGAAGGGTCTTCATCGAGCCGGCGATACGGTCGGGCATCGCGTTCTCCTTGCGGTAGAGCACTGTGGCAATCACGATGGCAACCACTGCCACTACTACGCTGGTGCCCGCCACGCCCATGTCAAGATGGGTGATGAGTTCCTTGCCGTCGTAGGTGACGAAGCTGCCGAATGGAATGAAGCCTGCCACACACGAGATTACCGCAAGAATAATCAGAGGAAGGGTCATTACCCACTCGCAGTCGTGCGGTGTGTGGTGGCTGTAGTCTGGTTTGTTCCACCAGAAGATGCGGTAGTAAAGACGGAACATGTAGAATGCTGTCAAACCTGCCACTGCCGACATCCACACTCCCCAGAACGGGCTGTACTGATAAGCGGCGACAAGAATCTCATCCTTACTGAAGAAGCCTGCAAACGGAGGTATACCTGCGATAGCGAGACATGCGATAAGGAATGCGATGTGGGTTATCGGCATATACTTGCGGAGGTTGCCCATGGCGTCCATCTCGTTGCTGTGCACCATGTGGATAATGGCGCCGGCGCAAAGGAAGAGCAAGCCCTTGAACATTGCGTGCGTAAACAAGTGGAACATTGACGCCATATAGCCTACGCCCTCGTGAAGTTCCGGACGGGCTACGCCGAGCGCCGTAAACATAAAGGCAATCTGTGAAATCGTTGAGAACGCGAGCACGCGCTTGATGTCGGTCTGCGCGCATGCTACAACTGCGGCATAAAGCGCGGTGACTGCACCGGTGACGGTGATCAGGTCGAGCACCTCCGGTGTGCCGAGATACATCGGGAACATACGTGCCACCAAGAACACACCGGCAACAACCATCGTTGCGGCATGGATCAACGCCGAAACTGGTGTCGGGCCTTCCATTGCGTCTGGAAGCCAGATGTGCAACGGGAACATCGCCGACTTACCGGCACCGCCGATGAAAATCAGAGCCAACGCCCACGATGCGGCTGAACAGCCCATAAACGTAACGCCTGCCGAGCTTGTGAGGATTCCCGTTGGGTTCGACATCAGCGACTTGAAGTCGAACGTGTCGCAATAGTAAGCCAAAAGCATTATACCGATGAGGAAGCCGAGGTCGGCGAAACGAGTCACGATAAACGCCTTCTTCGACGCTGCCACAGCGGCTGCCTTCTCATAGTAGAAGCCTATCAGAAGATATGACGACACTCCCACCATCTCGAAGAAGATAAACATCTGGAAGATGTTGGTGGCAACAACGAGTCCGAGCATCGAGAACGTAAACAATGAAAGAAACGCATAATAACGCTGGAATCCCTTCTCGCCGTGCATATAGCCGAGACTGTAGAGATGCACCATGAACGAAATCGTTGAAATAACGATAAGCATCATCGCCGAAATCGGGTCGATATAGATGCCAAGCGTCACCTTCAAGTTCTCGCCGAACGTAAGCCATGTGGCATCATAGACCACCTGAGCCTGGCGAACTCCGTCGACAATATACTCTGGGCTGAAAAAATAGCTCAACGCAACTCCATAAGCCACAACGGCTGTGACGAGCATAGAGAGCGTTCCGAAAATTCCCGCAGTCTGCTTAGGCATCTTCATGCCTACAAGGCCGAGCACGAAAAACGTGAACAACGGCAGCAGAATTGTGATTATTGATAATGACAAGTCCATGAGCTTAATATTTCATTTTAGTTAAACTTTGGATATCAACATTCTTCACTGCGCGGAATATGTTGATCACAATCGCAATCGCCAAAGCTGTCTCTGCCGCCGCGATGGCTATCGCGAACAGGGCGAAAAACATTCCCTCCATCTGCCCCGGGAAAAGAAAGCGGTTGAAAACCACAAAGTTGATGTCAACAGAGTTGAGCATCAATTCCAAAGAGATAAGGATGGCGATCAAATTCTTACGGGTGATAAAACCGTAAACGCCGCAGGCGAACATCACCAGACTCGGCACCAAATAATAAAGCATTGTCAAATCCATTGCAATTATCTTTTACGGGCGATTACCACACCACCGATTATACATGCCAATAACAACACACTGATTGCCTCAAAAGGCAAAAGATACTCAAACTTCTCGGTGCCAAGCAAGGCATGTCCGATTTTCTCCACCGTCACATCGCTGGTCGTCGACAGCAATGACGCTGTCTCTCCACCAAAGAATGAGAACAAGGCGTAGCCACATACGGCAACACCGGCAAGGGCTGCGATAAGTCCGAGTGTTTTACGTTTGGATGCCAAACGCTCGGCATTGTTGCCGGGTTTGCTTGTGAGCAGAATCGAGAATACGAACAGCACCAAGATACCGCCTGCATACACTGCTATCTGAACCGCGCCGAGAAACTCATATCCTAATTGGAAATAGAGTGCCGCCGTGGCAAAAAGAGTGAAAAGCAAGTAAGTGGCCGAACGCAGGATTTTGCGCGAAGTAACCGACAAAACCGAGAATACGATGATTGACAGTGCAATCACGCAATACACGATTGAATTACCTACTACATTCATATATACTTTATATTAATTTTTCTCTGTTGTTTCATTTTTAGGTGCCTCGGCGGCTTTCGCCTCCGCTGCTTTGGCTGCGGCCTCTTCCTTGGCCTTCTGCTGCGCCTTCCAAACCTCTACTGGGTCTTTTTCCGGAAGATAATTCAGCTGTTTCACAAGTTTCGAACGCGTATAAACCGCATGCTCAAACTTGTTGGTGAAGTGGATTGCGTGGTGCGGACATGCCGAAACACACATCTGGCAGAACGTACAACTGCCAAGGTCGTACAAATATTTCACCAATACTTTTTTCTTCTTCCCGTCGGGCAGCTCCACCATCTTCGACTCGATGTGGATTGTCTGGTTCGGGCAGTTCATTTGGCACAATCCGCAAGCAATACACTTGTGGTTGCCTTTTTCATCATAGATGAGCTCCAACGTGCCACGAAAACGTTCGCCTACCGGCAAATTGTCTCTGTTGTCAGGATATTCCTCCGTCACCTTCTTCGTGACGAACTCCTTTCCTGTCACTTCCATTCCCTTCAAAAGGCTGACCATACCTTTGCCTAATCCGGTGAAGTAATCTTTTACACTACTCATAACTCTATTGTGTTCAGTCAACTGTTTTTTCTCATACCGGCATTCATAAAAATTCATTAAAAACATCCGGAAGGAGGTCCGGTATGTTTGCCTCCTTCCCGATGTTGTCTGTCATGTACTATTTCTCAACCTGGCCGCCGAGTATATCGAGCAATTCTGTCGTAATACCCTGCTGACGCAGCTTGTTGTATTCCAATTTCAGAGAGTCGTGCAGCTTTACTGCATTGTCGTTGGCACTCTGCATTGCCATCACGCGCGCTGCCTGCTCTGAGGCGGCGTTCTGCCCAAACACTTCCTGCACAAGCGACAAAACGTAGAGCGGCAGAATAGCGTTATAGATCCGGTTGGCGTCGGGTTCGAAAAGATACGGACGGTTTGTCGGGCCATCGGCTTTGCCGAAGGATTCTGCCGACACTGGCAGCAACTGCTGCACGGTGAGCCGCTGCTTGCCTGCCGAAAGAAACTTCATCGACACCACCTCTACGCGGTCGGTCTTGCCGCCGACATAGTCGGCTTTAAGAGTGTCCACAAGACGGCGGATGCCGTCGATGCCCGATTTCGGACTGGCTTCGGTGCGCTCAACCGAAACACCGTCGCCGGCGACAACAGCGGATGCCTTGACAATCTTCTTGCCCACTGGCACCACGTTTATCATTACCGACGGGTTGGCTTTGCGCAATTCATTGATATGTCGGAGCAAGCCCTTGAAGATGTTGATGTTGTAAGCGCCGCAGAGACCCTCGTCGCTGCCAAGCACCACTATTGTCACCGTCTTCACGTCTCGAACGTCAGTCAACTCGGAAGTATACTCGGCGTCGGTCTGCATAAGGTTGCCCATTATGCCCTGAAGCTGATTGCGGAATGGCACCAAGCGGCTCAAATTCTGCTCCGCCTTGTGCATCTTTGCCGATGAAATCATCTTCATGGCGCCGGTGATTTTCTCCGACGACGCCACCGAACCGATTCTTCCCTTAAGTTCTCTTAACGTTGACATTACCTAATTCCGTTTCTTTATTGAGCATATTTAGCAGAAACTGCCTTGGCGGTCTCGGTCAGAATGCCCTCTACCTCGGCGGTCAACTGACCTGAACGAAGCACGTCGAGAACATCCGACTTGTGTCCTGCCTGCAACATCTGGATAAACTCTGTTTCAAACTCTGCGACTTTGTCCATCGGCACTGCCGACAGCAGTCCGCGCGTTCCGCAGAAAATCACGGCAATCTGCTCCTCCACGGCCATCGGATGATACTGCGGCTGGATGAGCAGGCGTTCGTTCTTGCGTCCCTTGTCGATTGTGCGCGCCGTAACGGGGTCGATGTCGCCGCCAAACTTGGTAAACGACTCCAACTCGCGGAACTGCGCCTGGTCAATCTTCAATGTGCCGGCAATCTTCTTCATCGCCTTGATCTGAGCGTTGCCACCAACACGCGACACCGAAATACCGACATTGATCGCCGGACGGATACCGCTGTTGAACAAGCCCGACTCAAGGAATATCTGACCGTCGGTAATTGAAATCACGTTGGTCGGGATATACGCCGACACGTCGCCGGCCTGAGTCTCGATGATTGGAAGCGCCGTGAGTGAGCCGCCGCCCTTGACGATGGGCTTCAGTGCCTCCGGAAGGTCGTTCATGCTCTTTGCAACCTCATCGTTGTCGATAATCTTCGCTGCTCGCTCCAACAAACGTGAGTGCAGATAGAAGATGTCGCCTGGATAAGCCTCACGTCCCGACGGACGCTTCAAAATCAACGACAGCTCGCGATAAGCCACCGCCTGCTTCGAAAGGTCGTCGTAAACAATCAGCGCGTCGCGGCCGCTGTCGCGGAAAAACTCGCCGATAGCCGCGCCGGCAAACGGTGAGTAATAGCGCATCGCAGCTGAGTCGCTCGCCGATGCCGCCACAACAACCGTATAGTCCATAGCACCATATTTCTTCAGCGTGTTGACAAGCGAAGCAATCGATGAAGCCTTCTGTCCGATAGCCACATAGATGCAATAAACAGGCTTGCCCTGCTCATAATTCTGACGCTGGTTGATAATCGTGTCGATAGCGATGGCGGTCTTGCCAATCTGACGGTCGCCGATGATAAGCTCGCGCTGACCGCGGCCGATAGGAATCATCGAGTCGACTGCCTTCAAGCCAGTCTGAAGCGGCTGCTTCACTGGCTGACGGAAGATTACGCCAGGAGCCTTGCGGTCGAGTGGCAGACGCATCAAAGAGCCCTCGATGGGTCCTTTGCCGTCAACCGGCTCGCCAAGAACGTTGATCACACGGCCCAACAGTCCTTCGCCCACAGGTATTGATGCGATTTCACCAGTGCGGCGAACCGACATATTCTCGGTCACTTCATTGACTTTGTCAAGAAGCACAACGCCCACGTTGCTCTCCTCAAGGTTCATAGCAACACCCGTAGCGCCGTTGTCAAACACCACGAGCTCGTTTGCCTCCACATTGTCGAGACCATAGACGTGAGCCACACCGTCGCCGACGTTGAGCACTGTGCCAACCTCCTCAAACTGAGCCTTGCCTTTAAGGCCGTCGAGCTGCTGCTTCAGTATGTCTGAAATCTCACTTGGGTCAATCATTTTTTATTTCTTACTTAGAAGTTTTAAACGCAATTTTCTTAAATCATTGCTCATCGAAGCGTCGAGCACCTCGCCGTCGACACGCACCGTGAAGCCTCCGATAAGGGAAGCGTCGACGCGCTGACGATATTCAAGGGTGCGGCCCTTCAGATGAGTTTGCACGGAGTCCTTGATTTTGTCCATGACAGCCTGGCTGAAGCTCGACGCTGTGGCAATCTCAACCTGTGAAATCTTGTTGACATCGCGATAGCGCTTGCCGTAAGCCAGTGCCATTGAGCGTATGAAGGATTCCCGTCCATGGCTGAAAACGAGTTTGAAAAACTTGTCCAGACACCCGTCGTTCTCCGCGCCCGACGCAACAAGCAGCAGCTGCTGCTTGTCGGCAAGCGGAAGAAACGGATTTTCCACCGCGCGCGACATCTGCGGATGCGCCTCATAGCCGGCGGCAAGACGCTCCGTCTGCTCATAGACGGCGGCGGCTTTGCCTGCTTCCTCGGCATAGAGGTGCAGCGCTTTGGCATAGCGGCTCGGAATCAGTCCTTCATTCATCTTTTACGATTTAAATTATTATCAATTTTTCGTTTCAATCTCATCCAGCAATTTGTCTACAAGCTGCGACTGAGCTTTTTCGTCAGCCATATGCTCACGGAGCAACTTCTCCGCAATCTGAATGGCGAATGTGCTAACCTCGTTGCGGAATTGCAGCTCGGCTTCCTTGCGCTCCTGCTCTATCGACACCTTAGCGGCTTCCATCACCTTGTTGGCCTCGACCGTTGCGGCTTCCTTGGCCTCCTCAATGATTTGTGCCTTCATTCGTGCCGCCTCGCGCAGAATCTCCGCCTGCTGCTTTTGCGCCTCAAGGATAAACTTGTCCGCCTCAGCCTTCGCATTGTCGACATGCTCCTTGGCCTCCTCTGCATATGCAACGCCCTTGTCAATCAAGTCGGCACGATCTGTCATCATTTTGATGATGGCAGGCCATGCAAACTTGCCAAGGAGGACGCACAGCAGCACGAAGACCACAAACATCCAGAATACCAAGCCAAATGCAGGCGTAAACAGTTCCATCTCTTAAGTTGTGCTTGATTAGATGAACAACGAAAGTACACAAACAATCACACCGAACAACGCTACACCCTCAACAAGGGCTGCGATGACGATCATATTACTACGAATGTCGCTTGCCGACTCCGGCTGACGGGCAATTGCCTCCATAGCGGCTGCACCGATCTTACCGATACCGATACCTGCAGCGATGGCTGCGATTGCTGCACCAAGACATGCACCCATTTTGTCAAGTCCCAAAGACATAACTGCTTCAGCAGCCTGCGCTAAAATCATTCCTAACATAGTAATTAAATTTTTAAATTGTTATTTTTTGTTTTTTTATTTTTTATTGGTTATGCGGCCTCCACCTCTTTTTTATCGTGATGCTCCGGCTCTGCCACAGCAAGAGAGATGAATAGCGTCGAAAGCATTGTAAACACAAACGCCTGAATGAAACTTACAAGCACATCCAGTAGAAGCATAAACAATGAGAAGAACACCGATACGGCGGTTGCGGCAGTCGTAACTCCCGCGCCAAACGGTGCGAAGATAAATATCAACAGCGTCAGCACTATCACTATCATATGACCGCCCATCATATTGGCGAACAGACGGACACAGAGTGCCGCCGGCTTGGTGAATATTCCAAAAAGCTCGATTACAGGCATGATTGGCAACGGAAACTTTAGTGCCAATGGCACGTCAGGCCAAAAAATGTCTTTCCAATAATGCTTGTTGCCTTTTATGTTGGTCACGACAAACGTGCATACGGCAAGAACAAGCGTCACGGCAATATTGCCGGTAAGGTTCGCGCCTCCTGGGAATACTACTGCCAAACCCAACAGGTTCATATTGAAAATGAAGAAAAACGCCGTCAGCAGAAACCCTGCAAACTTGGGGGCCTTCTCTCCGAGTGTGTTCTTAAGCACGCCGTCGTAGATAAAACCGATGAGTGCCTCTACGGCGCCCATTCCCTTGCGGGGGGCTTTCATGCCGTTGCGCTTGTAATAGCGCACCAGCGACAGCATTACCGACAACACTATCAGTGCGGCTACTATCAATGCTGCAACGTCCTTGGTTATCGACAAGTCGACCGGACGAAACTCTTTGCCGTCTGCCGCCACTTGCACCACCTTGCCGCTGTTGTCGCCCTCCGAGGCTATGCGGTAGACAACGCCATCGCCGGCATCATAAGACTCTCCGCCTGTAACCCTCGAAGAACTGAACACGTGCCAGCCGCCACGATTGTCGTTGACAATCACAGGCAGCGGAATGCGGTGCTCGTGTGAGAAAGGAACTTCCCAGCCGTAAGCGTCGCCGAGGTGCTCGAAAATGATTTCCTGAAGGTTCATTCCGCCCTCGTCATCCTTTCCGTCGCCCGACTTTGACGAAGCCTGCATCGGCAACGCCAACGCAAACATCATCAATACCATTATGGCAAGTACTTTCTTCATATTACTAATAGATACATACTGACACCACATTGCGGTCCACATCAACGATTCCTCCGGCAATATCCATCGTCTCGCGCTGCGCGTTGTCGGCTCTTTGATATTCAATAGTGCCTTTGGTCAGCGCCGACACAAGGGAGGCATGGTTTTCAAGCACGGTGAAAAGTCCGGACTCCCCCGGAAGTGTCACCAATGAAACCTGTCCGTCAAACAGAATCTGTTCTGCAGAAATCACTTTTAGTGTCATCTCGTTTGTTTTTATTATTGGTCAATCTCAGCAAGCAGTTTCTTGCCCTTCTCGATAGCCTCGTCGATGGTGCCGACATTGAGGAATGCCTGCTCCGGATATTCGTCGACTTCGCCGTTGAGAATCATCTTGAAACCGCGGATTGTCTCGCTCAGTGGCACCATAACGCCCGGAAGTCCGGTAAACTGCTCGGCAACGTGGAACGGCTGCGAGAAGAAACGCTGCGCACGGCGTGCACGGGCCACAACGAGTTTGTCCTCGTCTGAAAGCTCGTCGACACCGAGAATGGCGATGATGTCCTGAAGCTCATTGTATTTCTGAAGCAGCTGCTTTACTGCCTGAGCCACATTGTAGTGCTCCTCGCCGATGATGTTCGGGTCGAGAATACGCGATGTTGACTCCAGCGGGTCGACAGCTGGATAGATACCAAGCTCCGAAATCTTTCGGCTAAGCACGGTGGTGGCGTCCAAGAAGTTGAACGTAGTTGCCGGTGCCGGGTCGGTCAAGTCATCGGCCGGCACATAGATTGCCTGAACCGATGTGATGGAACCCTGCTTCGTCGACGTGATTCGCTCCTGGAGAGCGCCCATCTCCGACGCAAGCGTTGGCTGATAGCCAACGGCCGACGGCATACGACCCAAAAGGGCAGACACCTCCGAACCGGCCTGCGTGAAACGGAAGATGTTGTCGATAAACAGAAGAATATCCTTCGATCCTCCATCCTGGTCACGGAACTGCTCGGCTACGGTCAATCCTGAAAGCGCAACACGCAAACGGGCGCCAGGAGGCTCGTTCATCTGTCCGAACACAAGGGCAATCTGCGACTTCTTCAAAGCCTCGGCGTCGACATCCTCGATGTTCCACTCGCCTTTTTCCATGCCCTTCATAAACTTGTCACCGTATTTCAAGACTCCGCTCTCGAGCATCTCGCGCAGAAGGTCGTTGCCCTCACGCGTACGCTCGCCGACGCCTGTAAACACGGAGAAACCGTTTTGTCCGATGGCGATGTTGTTGATAAGCTCCATGATAAGCACGGTCTTACCCACTCCGGCACCACCAAACAAACCAATCTTGCCACCTTTCAAATAAGGCTCCAAGAGGTCAATCACCTTGATTCCCGTATAAAGAATCTCAGAACTGATCGACAAATCGTCAAACTTCGGCGCCGGCTGGTGGATAGGACGGCGATTCTCGCCCGACAAGGCTGGCAAATGGTCGATTGGCTGACCGATAACGTTCAGCAATCGTCCTTTGACCTGTTCTCCCGTCGGCACTGAAATCGGTTGTCCCATATTCTCAACCTCCATTCCGCGTCGAAGACCATCAGTCGCATCCATTGCGACGCATCTCACCGTCTGCTCACCGATGTGCTGCTCCACTTCGAGCAACAAGTCGGCGCCGTCTGGACGACCCACCTTCAACGCTGTGTAGATTGGCGGAAGGTCGTTTTTGTCGATGTCGAATGACACGTCGACCACAGGTCCGATTACCTGTGTGATCTTTCCTTTGTTGTTGGTCATTTCGTTTTACAATTAATAAACTTTTTATTTACTCTCTCTCAAAAAATAAATCTCTTACAAACTAAGTCCGAATGCTACCACAATGAGCATCAACACGAGGTTGAACAAATTGATTGGCAACAGATATTTCCACTCAAACGCAAGCAACTGGTCAATACGCAGACGAGGGAACGTCCATTTGAACCAGATGATGATAAACGACAACGCTACTGCCTTGGCTACAAACCATACTACCGACGGGATATAGTCCATCACGGCGTTGAAGCCTTCCCATCCCGGGATGTGCAGCGGCATCCATCCTCCGAAGAAGAGCAGCGTTGCCACGCCCGAAACGATGAAGAGGTTAAGATACTCGGCGAGGTAGAACAGTCCGAAGTGCAGGCCTGAATACTCTGTGTGGTAACCGGCTGTAAGCTCCGACTCTGCCTCTGGCAAGTCAAACGGACCGCGGTTGGTTTCTGCCGTTCCGGCAATCATATAGACGATAAATGCTATGACGGCGGGAATGTGGCCCTGGAAAATGAACCAAAGGTCTTTCTGTCCCTCTACCAGACCGGTAACCGACATTGTGCCGCTGAGCAGCACGATTGTCATAATCGACAAGCCGATAGACAACTCATAGCTGATCATCTGCGCGCCGCTTCGAAGTGCGCCGATAAGCGTATACTTGTTGTTTGACGACCATCCGGCGAGCAGAATGCCGAGCACTCCTATCGATGAAACGGCGGTCAGGAAGAAGATGCCGATATTGAAATCAATAATCTGCAAGCCTTTTCCCCATGGAAGAACCGCGAATGCGGCAAACGACGCCACAATCACAAGGAATGGTGCCAAGTTGAAAAGAAACTTGTCGATATTATTGAGCGGAATCAACTCCTTAATAAGAATCTTGAACATATCGGCGAAACTCTGGAGCAAGCCGAGCGGACCTACGCGGTTCGGGCCGAGACGACACTGGAACGCGCCGCAGACCTTACGCTCAAAATATATGTAGAACAGCGCCAACAATGCATAGACCACCAAAAGCCCGACACCGATAAGCACACATTCGACCACAGTGGTTGCCCATGTCGGCATGAAGCCGTTGAGCAGATTGTCAAACCATTCTGTGACTACTTTGAAGTCAAAAATCATATCTTTAAATTTTCTTTGTTACTCAATCTGTTATCTTTATCTGTCGATTTCAGGCACCACATAGTCGAGCGATCCGCCAATCGTAATCAAGTCGGCAATCTTCTCGCCGCGGGTCAAGCGGTCGACAACGCCGGCAAGACGCAGACATGTGCCGTTGACCTTCATGCGGTAAGGCGACTTCTCGCCCTTGCTGTCGATATAAACGCCGAAAATGCCTCGGCATGCCTCAACTTCCTGATACCAATGTCCTTCCGGAAGCTTGATAATCTTCGGCACCTTAGCGCAATAGTCTCCCTCTGGGATATTGTCGACAAGCTGCTCAAGAATCTTGCACGACTGCTCAATCTCTTTCAAGCGCACCAAGTAGCGGTCGAACGAGTCGCAGCCGTCAAGCACAACCTGCTCGAAATCAAGCTCGCTGTAGATGGAGTACGGATTGGTCTTGCGGAGGTCGCACGCCCAGCCCGAAGCACGTCCCGACGGACCTGCCACACCATAATTCACAGCATCTTCCTTCGACAGCACGCCCACACCTTTCAGACGGTTCTGGAAGATGATGTTGCCGGTCACAAGCTGATGGTATTCTTTCAAGCGCTCAGGCATGATTGCCAAGAACTCTTTCACCTTTTCCTGGAATGTTGGATACAGGTCGGCACGCACACCACCGATAGTGTTGTAGTTGAACGACATACGGGCTCCGGTTGTTGCCTCAAGGATGTCGAGGATTGTCTCACGCTCACGCATACCGTAGAACAGCGCGGTTGTGGCGCCAAGGTCCATACAGTAGGTTCCGAAGAACAACAGGTGGCTGGCGATACGCGACAACTCGTCGACCATCACGCGAATCACCTGCGCGCGGCGGGGCACCTCGATGCCGAGAGCCTTCTCGATGCAGGCGCAGACGCAATGCTCGTTGGGAAGCGCCGAGAAGTAGTCCATACGGTCGTAGAAGTGGATGGTCTGCGGATATGTGAGTTTTTCGCAAAGCTTCTCCACTCCGCGGTGGATATAACCGCAATAGAGGTCGATTTTCTTCACTTCCTCTCCGTCGAGCGACGTGCGGAAGCGGAGCACGCCGTGGGTTGCCGGGTGCTGCGGACCGATATTCACGACAAACTCCTCCGGGCTGAAGATTGTAGCAGTCTTTTCTGTCACATTGCCTTCAGCATCTTCCACGTATGTAACTGTCGTGTCGTCGGTTTTCTCGTGATAAAGACGGATCGGATTGATTTCCGGATTCTCGTCGTAGTCCTTTCTTAAAGGGAAACCCACCCAGTCATTGCGCAGATACAAGCGGCGCATGTCGGGGTGGTTGATGAATTTTATGCCATAGAAGTCATACACTTCACGCTCTTCCAGACGGGCAATTTCCCACACGTCATAGACACTGTGAAGCATCGGGTTCTCACGGTCGGTTGTTGTCACTTTAACCGAAACCATAGAATAGTCGGATGTCGACTTTATATAATAGGTGCAGCCCAGAGCGTCGCCCCAGTCCTCTCCTACTACACATGCCAGCCAGTCGTAACCGGCTTTCTTCAATGTCTCGGCAACGGTGTGCCATTTTGCGTCGGGAACGACGGCCAATGCCACTTCGTTTTCCTCAAATACGGCTTCCGGACAAACCTTGCCTATTATTTCTTGTATATTTACCATACCTTAATATCTTATTCTTGTACGTGTTCCTCTTTCGCTATCTCTGGGTTCTCGCGGAAGAAGTCTTCGCGCGTGCGCTTGCGGTTCACTCCGCCAAAGAATTTTTCCACCTTGACTTTGCGTTGAAGCTGCATCAAGCCGTAGAACATCGCTTCCGGACGTGGAGGACATCCCGGGATGTAGACATCCACCGGAACAACCTTGTCAATACCTGTAACCACGTGGTAGGAGTTTTTAAACGGTCCGCCCGAAATCGCGCAACCGCCAACCGCGATTACATATTTCGGCTCGGCGAGCTGCTCATACAAGCGGCGGAACACCGGCGCCATACGATGCACGATTGTACCCGCAACCATCATAAAGTCGGCCTGGCGTGGGCTTGAACGTGCCACCTCAAATCCGAAACGCGCCATGTCGTAGCGCGCGGCGCCAAGCGAGATGAACTCAATACCGCAGCAGCTTGTGGCAAACGTCAGCGGCCACAAAGAATTGCTGCGACCCCAGTTGATCAACTCATCAAACTTGCCTACTACAACGTTCTGTCCGTTTTCCTTCAGCTCGTTGACCAAGTTCTCGATATACTCGTTGTCGTTGAAGTCTTCCCACTTCATTCCTTTAATCTTTACTTCCACTGCAACGCTCCTTTCCGCCATGCGTAAGCAAGGCCTAAGATGAGTACAAACAGGAACACACACACTGCGAGAATGCTCTCGACGCCCATACCTTTGGCAATCACCGCCCACGGAAACAGGAACACTGTCTCGACGTCAAACATCAAGAACAGAATGGCAAACAGATAGTAGCCCACCTTGAACTGAACCATACTGTCTCCTCGGGTAGGGATACCGCACTCATAAGGCTCGCCTTTTTGCGGAGCATATGAGCGTGGGCCTATCAACGCTGCCGTCGTCAAGCCCAAAACCACCAGTGCGACACCGGTGAGGACGGCTACCAAAGCCGTCGAGGTACTTTCGATACCAAATATTGACAAATCCATATCTAAAAATTACTTATAATTTCTATGTTAAACAATGCGCACAATACGGATTAACACACTAAAAACCAGCCGACAAAGCCGGCGGTCGTCAATTTGTTCCCCTATTCTGCGCTTTTAAGCCGTGCAAATATAGCAATTCTTTTGCTTAAAAAGACATTAATTTTCAATTAATTCTCATCGCATCGACAAAAAAGCACTCATTCACCCCGTGCCGCAAAATCACCAAATCTTGTGATTGCGTGGTTCGTAATGTTTTTGTTCCTTTGCAGCCGAAAATCAGTTACGTTTTGAAAGTTAGAATAATCATTTTCGCAACCGCCTCTCTGCTGGCTTCCGACGCATTCGCCACGCCGGCGAAGGCTGGATTCGACGCCAACCAATACGGCGACTCTATCATAAATCTGAAAGAAATCTCGGTGATTGCCGCCAAGCAGTCGGCCGACGCGGAAACAGCGGGTTCGGCGTCGACTCTGATATCAAGGGCGCAAATCGAGAGGCTCAACATCGCCAACGCTCGCGACGCAAGCTCGATTGTGCCAAACTTCTACATCCCTGAATACGGGTCGCGCATCACGTCGTCAATCTACGTGCGCGGAATGGGCGCTCGCATTGACCAGCCTGTAGTGGGGTTGGTGGTCGACAACGTGCCGGTGCTCAACAAGGACAACTACGACTTCGACATAGCCGACATCGAGAGCCTCCAGATGCTACGCGGTCCGCAAAGCACTATGTACGGACGCAACACGATGGGCGGCGTTGTGTTGATACGCACTCTGTCGCCGCTTTCACACCAAGGATGCCGACTGCTGCTTGAATACGGCAAGGCGAACACCACAAAGGCGTCCGTGTCGCACTACAGCCGGCCGTCGCGGTCGTTCGGAGTGGGCGGCAACGTTTCGGTCTACCACACCGACGGCTTTTTCCGCAACCTTAACAACGGCAAAACCTGCGACAAGGAGACATCGGGAAGAGCCATGCTCAAACTGGCGTGGAAGCCGTCCGACCGCTTTATAATGGAGAATATGGCGGCGGTGTCGATAAACCGGCAGGGCGGCTATGCCTACGAGTTTGCCGACACGCGCGAGATAAACTACAACGACACGTGTTTCTACCGCCGCACGTCGGTAATCGACGGTCTGACAATGAAATGGCATGGCGAAAACATTGAGCTGACAAGCAGCACGAGCTATCAGTTCATCGACGACAACATGACGCTCGACCAGGACTTCCTGCCCCTTTCGTATTTCACCATAACACAGAAGAAGACGGAGCATGCAGCCACGCAGGACGTGATTATCAGCGGATCGGCTTCCGACGGCAAACTGCGATGGATAGGCGGCGCGTTCGCTTTCTACAGACACATGAAGATGCTGGCACCGGTCACGTTCAAGGACTATGGCATCGAGTCTCTGATTGCAGGAAAATGGAATGAGATGAACCCATACTATCCCATCGTCTGGGACGAGGACAGCTTTGTGCTCGGCTCGGGATTCACTATGCCGTCGGCGGGAGCGGCAGCCTACGGCGAGGTGTCGTATGCGACCCGCAGGTTTACGCTGGTGGCGGGCTTGCGATTCGACTACGAGCAGTCGCGGCTCGACTACACAAGCGACTGCTCGACAAGCTACACCGTGATGCAGCGAGCCGGCGACGGCTCGCTAAGCCCTTATGCGTTCCACCCCGTGGAAATCCACAACGGCGGAAGCCTGAAGCGGTCGTTCACGCAGCTGCTGCCCAAAATCTCTGCCTCATACTCAATCCCGTCGCGCCACGAGGCGAAAGTAAGACTGACTGTTGCCAAAGGCTACAAGGCGGGAGGATTCAACACGCAGATGTTTTCCGACGTGCTGCAGCAGCAGCTGATGGAGAGCATGGGCATCGGACGCCGCTACGATGTGGACCAGGTGGTGGGCTACAAGCCTGAAAACAGCTGGAACGCCGAATTGGGAGCTTTGATAAAGACTGCCGACAAACAGTTTTCGGCAAGCGCCACGGTTTTCTACATCTACTGCCGCGACCAGCAGCTAACGGTGTTTCCCGAAGGCGACATTACAGGACGCATAATGACCAATGCCGGAAAAGCGCGCAGCGCTGGCATCGAGGTGTCGGTTGCCTACAGCCCGGTGGAACGGCTGACGCTCAACGCTGCTTACGGATATACCAACGCTAAGTTCTTAGAGTTCAACAACGGCAAGGAGGACTACTCCGGACGTTTCGTGCCCTACGCTCCGCAAAACACCATTTTTGCCGCTGCAAACTATCTTATCCCCACGCAGTTCGGACCGCTGCGCTACATCTCGACGGGACTGTCGACACAGGGCATCGGCAAAATCTACTGGAACGAAGACAACTCTACGGCACAGAACCTATACTTCAAGCTCGACGCGAGCGTCAAATTTATCTGCAACAAGTTTTCCGTGGATTTATGGGCAAAAAACATCACCGCCACGCAGTATTCCACGTTCTACTTCGTTTCCATTCAGCACGAGTTCCTGCAACGAGGCAAACCCGTGCAGTTTGGAGCTACTCTGAGAGTGAATATTTAAGAACATAAAAACTATAATTACAATGAAGAAATTAATTTCTCTTTTCGCCATTCTCGCAATGGTGTTCTCAATGCAGTCATGCATCAATTCAGGCGACACTCCCGACGCAACACAGACAATTGCACTGAAGGGCTACAACCACATCCACGAGCCTGCCAAAGTCGACGCGCCTCTGCGCAACAAGGCGGCAAAATACGAAATGGACATCAACCTTTCACAAATGACGATGACACTCAAAGTAACCGGCGCCATTGAGAGCGACGGAGAGGAAATCTCGCTCGTGTTCAACAACATCGCATTGAAATACGACAAGACCAACGGAGGCTTCTCCTTCTCTCTTCCGGAGGCAACCCCTGTTGCAAGCGACGGCAACAACTACAAGGTGACCGACCTCAACGGTTCAATCGCAGCTTACGCTCTAAGCAACTCAACAGCATCGTCGATGGTCACCGCCATCACAGTGTTGCAGATCAGCTATACGGTCAACGACAAATACGACATTTTCGCCACGCTTCAGACATCTACAAGCGCGACACCGGAAATCTACTACACCAACTGTTCTACAACGACATCGGCTGAGGGCATCGCTCCGTTTACAACAACCGTGACAACATATCTCGTAAACTTCATCACGTCGACAAAGGCAAACGTGACCATCGTTTCAGCTCAGTTCGCACAGAGAATGCCGCAGATGACGATGGTGTTCCCCGGTGTTGATGTCGAGATGACGGCTTCAGGCTACATATTCAAAGCCGACGAGCTGATTCCGAAAATCAGCGACACTCCGATGCCAAGCCACAAAGTGACAAACTTCCGCATGGAAACATCCTCAAAGGGTGCGGTTGCAAGCGTTGCGTTCAACTGCAACATCAAAGGCCTGAACTATTCCGTTGCTGCAATGGGCAAACTGCTGCCTTCTGCCAAGCAAAACTCTGAGAAATAGGCATCTGCAATAAAATAGTCAAAACGGCATATCCTGTTGCGGATGTGCCGTTTTGACTATTTTAAAGTTTTTTTATAATCTGATTTATTCCGAAATTTGGATAGTTCTGCAAAAATAGCGTACCTTTGAAACATATTATGCTCATCGACGATACTGAAATAGTCAAAAGGCTTCACGACCCGAAACAATGCAGGGAGGCATTCACTGAGATCATCAAGACCTACAGCGAGCCACTCTATTGGCAAATACGACGCATGGTGATGAACCATGACGACGCCAACGACTTGCTGCAAAACACGTTTCTGAAGGCTTGGTCAAACATAGAGAACTTCCGCGGCGACGCGAAGCTCTCCACCTGGCTGTATAAAATCGCCATCAACGAGTCTATTACGTTCATCAACAAGGAAAAGCAGAAACAAAACATTTCAATCGACGATGACGACTCGTTTCTCGTAAACTCGCTCGAAAGCGACCAATGGTTTGACGGTGACGAGCTGAAACTGTTGCTGCAAAAAGCCATCGCAACCCTGCCCGAGAAACAGCGCATGATTTTCAACATGAAGTATTTCGACGAGATGAAATATGAGGACATGTCGGAAATCCTCGGAACTACGGTGGGCGCGCTGAAAGCTTCATACCACCACGCTGTAAAAAAAATTGAACTTTTTTTCTCGCAGAATTAAACCATACGGCATTAACTAAGTCAAAACGGTACTATGGACAAAAAAAGCGACATATTAACCAAAGTTGGCAAAGATGCGGGTTTCAATGTGCCCGAAGGCTATTTCGCTGATTTTGCGAAGAAAATGGCTGCATCACTGCCCGAAAAGCAGATTCCTGCCAAGCGGAAGCCTACGCGCTGGTTGCGTATCCGTCCGTATGTCTACATGGCGGCTATGTTTGCCGGTGTATGGTGCATGGGATATCTGTTCAAAGATTTGAAGACTCGCAGTGGCGAAATCGCCGCCGAAGGTCAGATTGCAGAAGCGATGAAGGACAAAGACATGTGGAATGAACTGGAAAAATCCGGAACAGTGTCTATCGACGACCTTCTGAACGACACAATCGGCATTGACACTTCAATGGATTTCGACACTACGGCAAACTAATTTAAAAATCGACATGATCCGCAAATCAACCCTTATCTCTTTTCTTATCGCAATAATCCTTGCGCCCTGCGCTCTGGCGGCTCAAAGCACGGCGGCTCAACGGGCGAGATGGATGGAGCAAATAAGAAAAACTAAATTTGAATTCTTCACCAAAGAGGCAAATCTGTCAAAAGAGCAGCAAAACCAACTGTTTCCGCTATATGAGGAAATGGAAAAGACCATCTACAAGATGAACAGCGAAGCGGAGGCTCTGATGAAAAAAACGGCTGCCGACACAAATGCATCCGAAACTGAATTTGAAGCGGCGGCGACAGCAATGGCTAAAACCACTCTACAACAGGGTGAGATTGAATTGGATTATTTCAACAAGTTCAGCAAATTCCTGTCGAAAAAGCAACTTTTTCTGCTAAAGCAGGCGGAAGAAAAATTCACCCAATATTTGCTGAAACAACGACGCTCGAAATAACAAATCGAAACAGACATGGCACAAAGCGCTTCTTGCATAGACAAATGCTTGAGGCGCTTTTTTGTTACAACAAAACATAAAAAACTATGAGCAAACTACTTTTGGCTGCCGGAATGGCTCTTATCTGCGGTGCTGCGGCATGGGGCAAAAACAACGTTCCTGATTTCAGATATCCGGAAACCGTGATCAACGACGCGACAAAGCAAATCGAGAAAGCCGACAAGAAGGGAAACCACAAGGCTCTTGTCGACGGACTGGTGCGCCTCTCTATCGCAAAATCGCAAATATCAGCCGACTATATGCCGGAACTCATAAACCACGTGGACAGTTTCGCTGCAAGAGTATCTGACGTCAGGGCGAAATCACTGCTGCTTGGTCTGGAGTCCGACATTGTGGTTGCGGCATACCAGCACGAAAGCTACAAATACGACTCCCGTCAGAAAGCCGGCGACGTGCGTCCATCCGACCCTCGGGAATGGTGCCGGGAGGACTATGAAGACAGAATCATCGAGCTGACAGATTCGATTTTGTGCCACCGCACGGAGCTGCTCGCCACGCCGGTGAAGGACTATGAGAGCATCCTTGAGATGCCGAATGTGTGTCCGGAATTTGTCCCTTCGCTCTATGACATGCTCGCCCACCACTGCATCGCCGAAATCAACGACTTGGCCGACTCTTATTCCAACGGCAATGAAAACAGCGCCGCAAAGCAATGCGTGGCAGGCATCTACGCCAGCCTGCTGGCAAGCCATGAGGAGGGTTCAGCCCCGTTTATCTACTCGGAGCTGCAACGCATCAAGGGCTCCGAAAACAACAGCAAGGCTGCAGAAGCGGAGCTTAAAGCCCATCTTCTCAACCTTGCCGACAAATACAAGGACTCTCCCTATTCCGTGGAGATTCTGGACTATCTGGTCGACTTGGATTCAAGCCCCAGGACGGTGACTCTTGCGCGCAAGGCCGTTGCACGCCACAGCAATTATCCGCGTATCAACGCGTTGCGCAATTTTCTGAAGCGCATCGACCAGCAGACAATGGGCATAAGCTACTCAGAAGCGGCAAAACCAAATGAGGAAATCTTGATTGACATCAACAAAAAGAATGTAGACAGAATCACCATACGCGCATATTCCGTCGACGGAATCTTCGACATCAGGATGAAGAACCTGAAACAGATGAAGCCAATGATGGAATGGTCGGCAAATCTTAATGCCGACGACCGTCAGACGGTGCGCTTCCCTGGGCTGCCGACTGGAAGATATATCCTTGTCCCTGAATTCATTGACAGAAACTCCCACAACGCCGTTATCCCCGATCAAACGCCATCGGTTCTCACGGTGTCGGCTATCGACATCATGATGGTGAACCGCATCAACGGCGACTATTTTCTGATGGTGGTCGACACCGACTCTTCAAAACCTATCGAGGGAGCCACCGTGACCGTACGCAAGGACGAGGACGGAAAAATTGTCAAAAGCCTTCGCACAGACGCCAACGGTTATGCCATGCTCAACAGTCTCAACGACTACGGCTATTACTATTTCCAGGCAATCGTAGGCAACGACCACAGCCGTTCATTAAGCACTTGGCTCAACTATGCTTCAACAGAAGGCAGCCGACACTTGAAAGCGACTGTGTTTACCGACCGCGGCGTGTATCGCCCCGGCGAGACGGTCAACTTCGCTGTAGCAGCCTACGTTTCGGGGATGCGTTTCCTCGAAACGGCCAAAAAGAAATCGCTGACAGTGGAATTGCAGAACACTGCCGACGAGACCATCGCGTCACAAACACTGCAGACGGATGAATTCGGACGCGTCAGCGGATCGTTCACGCTGCCGACCGACGGACTTACGGGCACGTTCCAGCTTGTTGTCGTTTCCGGCGACATGCCTGTGGTGTGGAAAGGCATCGAGGTGAGCGAATACAAGGCGCCTACGTTCTTCATCGAAATCGACCGTGAAAAATCCGAGCTGTCCGACCTCCAGCATGTCACGATAAAGGGCAAGGCCATGACGTTCTCACAGATGCCTCTCGCAGAGACAGATGTAAAAGTGGCGCTGAGCGAGAGTTTCTCATGGTGGTGGGACGATATGGACTTTTCCGACTACGAGACAACCGTCTCCACCGACAGCAACGGCGAATTTTCAATCTGCGTGCCGGCGGAATGCTTCTCTGCCGCCAAAGGCGAGATTTTTGTCAATGCCAAAGTTTCAGCCACCGACAGCCGAGGAGAGACACAAACGGCAGCGGCGATACTGAAAATGGGAAAACTGGCGTCGCTGCCAGAACTTTCCGACATCACCGCCAATGCCGACAAGCCGGTGAAACTGAACAAAGACTTGAGAAATTTCGACAGCCTCACATACGAAATCACCGACTCCGCTTCAAACGTGGTGAAAAAGGGCTCTCTGTCGCCTGACAACATCACGATTGATGCAAACAACATTGCATCAGGCGAATACACCGTCACGGTATCAATACCCGACGGCAGCGGCAGCTCGTCGTTCCGCCTGCGGCTCTACCGCTTCAGTGACGCAATGCCCGCATTCGACACTCCGATGCTCGTCGACAAAGACGCCGACATCAAGTGCGCCGCCGACGGCTCGTTCTCTCTCAACTGGGGAAACAGCAGGCCGCATTGGTTCTTCTACGTGATTGCCTGCGACGGAAACGTGACCGACTACGGCTGGCACCATGCCGAGGCAGGAATGCATAAATTCACGGGCAAGGCTGAATTTGCGCCGCGCGGCTCTTCGTGCCTGTGCCTCTACTGGACCGACAAGCACGAAACGAAGTCGGCATTCATCACGCTTACTCCAGCCACGCCTCAAGACTCAATTGAGATTGTTGCCGAAACTTTCCGCGACAACATCACCCCGGGCGGCAAGGAAACCTGGAAACTGCGCATCAAGAACAACAACGGCAAAACGTTTCGTTCGGCTGTGATTGCCAACATGTATGACGCGGCGTTGAACTCGATTTGCATAAACACCTATCGTTTCAGCCCGACATATACAACCGCCGATGAGTACTGGCAGGATTTCAGAGATCCAAGCGATTGCCACTCAAGCATATACTCTCCTCTACAGATGCTTGATGTAGCAACCTTTGTCGCCCCATGGCTGAACTACTACGGCCGTCAGCTTGACTATGACTACGCTGTTTTCGAATGCAATTCGGCTCCTTTACGCTGCTACGCCGCTGCGCCAATGGCCGACGCAAAGCTCGAGGAAAGTCTCGTCACAAAGGAATTAAAGACTGGCGCCGGGGCAACAGAACCCGACAGGCAGCAGTCTGCCAATCTCCGCGATGAAGGCATAAAGACTGCGTTCTTCCTGCCCGGACTGGTGACAAACGAGCAAGGCGAGGTGACATTCACGTTCGACGTGCCAAACCGCAACACGCAATGGCAATTCTCGGCTGTGGCATACACCGACGACTTGCACGCCCACTACATCAACCGCATCGTGTCGGCTGCCAAGCAACTGATGGTGCAGCCAAATCTGCCGCGCTTCGTGCGCGAGGGCGATTGTGTGACAATCTCTGCCGCCGCACAAAACAACACCGACACTGAGCAGACCGTTGACGTGGTCATCGACATCAACGGGCAGAAACATGCGTTCAAAGGCATCGTGCTGCAGGCTAAATCATCAAAGACGGTAACCGCCTCTTTCAACGTGCCTGCCTCGACGGAAGTCGTCGTGACAACAAACGTTTGTCAAAACGGCCGCACCGCCGACGGGCAGCGCGACCGCATAGCCGTGCTTCCGGCAACAACCGATGTCGTGGAGGCTTCGCCGTTCTATATCACTGCCGACAAGAGCCGTGCCGACATCACCATGCCTCACTTCAACCGCAACGGACGCCTGACACTGGAGTATGCCGACAACCCTGCTTGGTATGCCGCTTCGGCTCTGCCTTCAATGCAGCAGACGGCGGAAACGGCGACAGCCCACATCGTGAACTACTACGTAGCCACCGTGGCATCGCGCATCGTTGCCGACAATCAGGAGATTGCCGACGCTATTGCCGCATGGCAGAAATCGCCGTTGAAATCTCGGCTTGAGCAGAATGCGGATTTGAAAACCATTGCACTCGACAACACACCGTGGAGCCGACGCGCCGAGACGGAAACCGACATGATGGCGCACATTGCCGACATTGCCGACCCCGCTACAGTACAGTACCGCCAACAACGTGCGCTGACCGCCCTCAACGACCTTCAACGCCCCGACGGCGGATTCGAATGGTTTCGCGGTTGCCGCAGCTCGATTTGGACCACAGAGGAGGTGCTGAATCTCTTCGGCTACCTTAACGAGATGGGCTACTACCCTGCCGACGACGCAATTGCACAGCAAATCGTGAAGCGTGCGGTGGAATATTGCGACAACTATTACAACAAGATGAGCAAACGCGAGGGCGCGACGCGCAAAAGCGTAATTGCCAGCGCATCCGACTATATTTTCATCCGCTCGATGCTTCCTGTGGCAGCTCCTGCCGACTCCATCAAGTGGATTGCCGACGGCGTAGTCGACATGGCGGCGTCAGGCTGGGGCGACTACAGCATAATGGGCAAAGCCAAAGCCGCAATTCTGCTTGCAAACAACGGCCGCAACGACGTGGCTCGCAACGTTGTGGAATCGCTGCGCCAATTCGCCCGCAAATCGGGCGACAAAGGCACATACTGGGACATCGATGGCATCGACAAGGTGACACTCGCAGCGACGGCTCTGAAGGCGCTCAACAAAGCGAATCCCGACGACCCGATGATCGACGACGTGCGCCACTGGCTGTTGCTCGCCAAGGAAACGCAATGCTGGGGAGGCGCAACAAAGGCGTGCGACGCCATCAACGCTCTGCTCACCACCGGAAAAAACTGGACTGCCGCAGTGCGCAAAGCACCTCAAATCAAAGTTGGAAACGTCAAGATTGACACCGACGCCGCAACGCCCTACTTCGGATACATCAGACGAAGCATCGACATGAAACGCAACGATGGCAGTATCAGCATCCGCCGCGACAAGGGATGTCCGGCATGGGGAGCGGTATATTGCCAATACAATGCGCCCGCCGACAGTGTTAAGAGCCACGCAAACGCCGACATTCGTATCGAAAAACAGTTCTACGTATACAACAGTGCCAACACGCTGCGCCCCGATGCCACAACGGAATTTGCCGTTGGCGACCGCATACAAGTGCGGCTCACAATCCGTTCGGAGCGCGACCTCGACTTCGTGGCGCTGACCGACAACCGTGGCGCATGCTTCGAACCGGCAGACCAACTGAGCGTATACGAATGGCAAGACGGCACCGGATCATACCGCGAGACGCGCGACTCGGCAACCAACATCTTCTTCAGCCACATCAGCAAGGGCACATACGTGATTACCTACGACGTCTACGCCAACAATGCCGGCACATACACCAGCGGTATCGCTTCGCTGCAATGCCAATATGCACCGGCTCTCACAAGCCACTTCGCAGGTGCCACGCTGACTGTTGAATAATCCGTCATTCCACAAGCAACAAAATCTCCACCGAAGCATCGCTCCGATGGAGATTTTTTGTTCTAAAAAAGAATTACTACATTTGTATGCCGTATATCAAAAATCAGTATCGGCATAATTTAAAACACAACCGCTATGAAAAATTTGCTTTTATCTCTTCTGATTGCCTTGTCTTTCATCTCAGTCAATGCGCAAAGGTACGCTGCAAACTTAGATATGACGGTAATTAAAAATTACAAAAAATTCGAGGAGTCATGTGTAATCTGCTCTATAAAAAAAGGCTCTACATACCACGTTGACAGCATCTACCAAATCACCACACCAATTCCGAATGAGAACAATGCCAATCTTTCTTTTTACATGAATACACCAGATGTAATGCTCGAAGTCAACAAAGACATTGTGAAACACATCAAATTTGACACCCCCGACATCCGTTCTTTTTGGAATGCCAAAGTTATAACAACCGTATTGCCACTTTTGACACAGAAAGGCTCACAATATGAGCTCAGGAGCGAGATGGAGGAAGAGGCTTTTGATTTTATCAACAAAATGCAGGACAACGGGCTTGAGCTAAGCGACCCTTATCTTGAAAGCTACATCTACGGATTGATTGCGAAAATAGCTCCGGAAAGCCTTGTTGACGGCAGACCATGCAATGTAAATCTTCTTATTGTCCAGCAACCGAATCCGATTTCCCTAATTTATCCAAATGGGACAATTGTGCTTAGCACCGGGCTGATTTCCTGCCTGCATTCAGAGGATGAACTTGTTGCTGTCTTGGCAAACGAGATTTCCCATTTCGTATTGGACCACAGCGTGTTCAACGTAAACAAAAGCATCAGCCGACAGAAAAGACAGGAATTCTGGGCAGGACTGGCAACTGTAGTCACCGCCGCAACAGAGGTTGCCGTCGCTGCAAAAACTGGATATTATGTGCCAGGAGTTCCAACTCTGGCAATGGCTGTCGCCACTGCCGAAATTTCTGACAAAGTTGTAGACCACTTGGGCATGAATTTCAATCGGGAGCAACGCCTTGAAGCGGATTCTATCACAAAAGATGTGCTGCGAATGCTTAACTACAACGAGAGCGCACTCTGCTCCGCCCTTAAAAGAATAAACAACCGATTTTCTGAAAACCGAATTTTCCTTGGCAAAATAAACAAGGCTAAAGACATCTCCCTACCTGCCCGTATTGACAATCTTGGCGACACCGAGCTTCTTCCCGCCAACAAGCGATATGAACAAATCATTTCTTTTGCAGTAACGTCTCTTGTAAACATGCAGTTCAACATGAGGCATTTCAGGCAAGCAATAGCCCTCGCCGACCAAAACATAAACAATGGCGTTGCCTGTGCCGACGACTATCTGCAGAAAGCAAACTGCTTGCTGTTTCTAAAAAACGACCGACAGACAAACATTGAAGCAAACCAATTAATCGAAGAAGCGAAGAAACTGAATGCTCAGAATGTAAACATCTATCGTCTTACCGTCCTAATCGCTCTCAGAGAAGACAATTACGACCCTGCAATCACCTTATTGCATCAATATCTTGAAATTCTTGGAATTGACGCCGACAAGCCGACTGAAGGCCAGTTCAATTATCGTAATTCAGAATCGTACTGGGCTTTGAATATGCTTAGCAAGATACAGGCTATGAGAGCAAGCCGATAACGTCAATCGACGGATTTATGTCAAGCAATTGCTTGACAAACGCCTGCTTGTCGCGCGGTGAGATTACCACCGAGCGGCGACCGGCACGCACCTCTATGCGGTCGAGCGACGCCGCCGGCGACGAAAGGATGGTGCGCGTCGGCTTTACCGACGTGATTTTATGGATGTCGAAAGTTTCAATGAATATCCAACAGCAGACCACGCGCAACTTGTCGCCGCTGATTTCATAACGGATGCTGAACACAACCGACACAACCAGTGCCAGCAACAGCAGGCACGCCGTCAGCGCACCCCACGAAAAATCGAAGAACAGTCCCGGCACGCATGCGGCAGCCATAATGCCTACCGACAGCGCCACAAGCCACACGTCAACTTTCGACCGGTAGACAGTCATTATCTTGTCATTGAGAACGAACGGGAAGCAATCCGATAATTGTCGACAAACACTTCCACATGATATGAGCCTTTCGACAAGGCTGTCGAGATGTTGTGGTAGACGGTAAGCGACAATTCACGCTGGTCGTATTCCACGGTTTTCTTTTCTGTATACACCACATTGCCGCCCTCAAACGGGAATGTGCGTCCGCCACCAAGCACCGTACCTTCCGGACTCACGATGCGCACGTAGAACGTTTTCTGTCCTACCGGAGTTGAATTGTTCTGTGGTATTGTGAACGACACTACAAGTTGTTTTGCCTTGTCAATCTTTTTCTCCACCTTTCCCTTCTTGTTTACAGCGACAAACGACAATCCCGTAAGATTGAGCTTCTCCGCCAGCTGCATACGCTCGTTCAAACGCTGGTTTTTCTGGCTGTAGTCAGAAACGGTGGTCGACAGCTGCTGGTTGCGCGACTGCAGCTCCTCGTTCTGACTCCGTAGCGCCGTGTTTTCCTTGCTCAGCGAGTCAATAACCTCCACATAGTGGCGGAGCAATCCTTTGAGTGTTGAAATCTCGCCTTTAAGCTCCTTTATGCGCTTGCTGTTGGTGGCCTTCTCCGATTTCAGTTCCGCAAGCAGTTTCTCCACCTTGTCCTTAGCCTGCGAATATTGTTCGAGCAGCGAATCGTTTTTCAGATACTGCGCCTGATTCTCATATTGTTGAAACTCTTGATTGAGCGCTTCTGTCTCACCCGCGAGTTGCAGTTTCTCGTTCGCAAGTTTCAAAGAGTCAAGTTGCTGCTGCATCTTGTCCTTGTCAGAGCCGCCACACGACGACACACCCATTACAAGCAGACCAATCAGAGCCACGACAACCAATATCGCTCCGACACGCACCATGCCGGCAGCCTTTTTCATTTCCTTGTTTTCAAATTTTTCAGATTTCATATCCGTAAACGTAAAAAATCACCGCAAAGTTACAAAGATTTTCAGTAAGAAAACGCATACATCCAAAAATTGTTTCAACGGATTGAAGATTACATTATTTCTTCGTACCTTTGCAGAAGAAACCGACAGTACTCAGCGACTATCATAATGAGCGACTTTTTATCTCAAAAGATATTCAACGTGCCTGCGTTCAACCAGGCATTTTCTGCCAGCGGATTGCCTTTGGCGCAAACCACAACGGCACAAACATCAAACGCACAAATTTCAGAGCAACAGCAGCCGTCAAACGGCGAAACGAGCATGATTTCCGACCTCGGTATGATTCTCGTGGTGGCGGGCATTGCCACCGTGCTGTTCAAGCGGCTGAAGCAGCCTGTTGTGCTGGGCTACATTCTTGCCGGTTTTCTCGTGGGTCCGCACTTCGGCTACTTCCCCACCGTTGTCGACGAGGCCAACATCGACTTCTGGGCAGAGTTGGGAATCATCTTCCTGCTGTTCTCGCTCGGTCTGGAGTTCAGTTTCAAGAAATTGCTCAATGTAGGAGGCTCGGCTGCGGTGACTGTGCTTGTCATCGTGGTGGGAATGATGGCAACCGGCTACACTGCCGGACGGATGATGGACTTCACTAACATCAGCAGTCTTTTCCTCGGCGCGATGCTGTCGATGTCGTCGACAACCATCATCATGAAAGCGCTCAGCGACTTGAATATGAGCCACCGGCGGTTCACGCCACAGGTGCTTGCCGTGCTGATTGTGGAAGATTTGTTTGCCGTCATACTGATGGTCGTGCTGTCATCGATAGCCGTCAACAACAGTGTCAGCGGCGAAGACCTTTTGTGGAGCGTGTTCAAACTGTCATTCTTCCTCATCCTGTGGTTTCTTGTGGGTGTCTACATCATCCCAACGTTTCTCAAGCGCCAACGCCGCTTCCTCACCAACGAGCTGCTGCTCGTGCTGTGCATCGGGCTGTGCTTCCTCATGGTGATAGCGTCCACCTATTCAGGTTTCTCTTCCGCACTCGGCGCCTTCGTCATGGGCTCTATTCTTGCCGGCACCAGCGAGGCTGAACGCATGTCAAGAGTAGTGTCTCCAGTAAAGGATTTGTTCGGCGCAATCTTCTTCGTGTCGGTAGGCATGATGGTCGACCCACAGGTGCTGTCCACCTACACCGTGCCAATCCTCATCCTCTCGGCAATAGTGATTGTCGGCATGATTGTGTTCGGCACAGGAGGCATGCTTATCACCGGACAACCGCTGCGCATTGCCATCGAGTCGGGATTCTCGCTGGTGCAGATTGGAGAGTTCTCGTTTATCATCGCCACTCTCGGCACGTCGCTCGGTGTGATCAACAAAACGCTGTATCCGATAATCGTGTCGGTGTCGGTAATAACAACGTTCTTCACCCCATATTTCATAAAATTCGCCGACCCCGTAGACCGCTGGGCGGAAAAGCATCTGCCGGCACGCTTGCTTGCTCTCATCGCGCGCTACAGCCAGTCGCAGACACGCAACGAGTCGGAGGTGACGCTGCTCTGGAAACAGGCTTTGCAGCGCACGATATGGAGGTTGCTGATCTACTGCGTGGTGCTCGTTGCAATTTTACAGCTGTCGGCGCATCTGCTGGCACCGCTGATGGAGTCGTTTATGAGAACAGGAACGGCAAAAGCGTTCACCGTGGGCATCACCCTCGCGGCAATGGCACCGTTTCTGCTTGCGCTCTGCTATCCGAGCACCAAGAAATGGGAACGCACAAAACTGAAAAGCAGCGTGCATTCCAACGTGCCGTTCATAGCCATGCGGCTTGTGCGTATCGTCATCGCTTTCAGCTTCTTGGTCTATTTCCTGTTCACGTCCTACTCCCACACTCTTGCAATCTCCATCGGCGCGGCACTGTTCGTGCTGGTACTGATATATTTCTCAAAGTCGGTAAGGAAACACATGAACTACATCGAGAATGTGTTTATCGCCAACCTCAACGAGCGGGAGTTGCGGCGCAGCGGACGCAACAACAACCTTGTCAGCGACATGCACCTCGCCTTTGTCAACGTGGGCTACAACTGCCCGTTTGTGGGTGAGAAACTGGCATCGTCAAACATCGGCCACCTCTTCGGCGTAAACGTGGCAAGCATCCAGCGTGGCGACCGCACAATTCCGATTCCCGGCGGCTCGACACGAATCTTCCCGGGCGACACTCTCGGTGTGGTCGGAACCGACGAGCAGATACAGCATCTGCTTGAGACGATAGAGCAAGCAAACACCGGCGCGGCAAACACCGACGAAAATATCGACATTGAATTCACGAGTGTGCTGCTGTCGGAAAACTCGCCGCTGAACGGCAAGAAAGTCGCCGACGTCGACCTGCGCGGACAATACTCCGCTATGCTTGTATCGATTGAACACGCCGACGGGACATTTGAGAACCCAAAAGCCGACAGCATGATACACGAAGGCGACAACATCTGGCTTGTCGGAGACAAACGGCAAATACCTAAACTCGCTTAACTATAACAATAAAAAACAGTAGTTTAAATGAATTTCACCAACCTACCAACCCTTGACAATTTCTTCCACGCCTCGGTGTCGACACCGGCGGCTGTGGAATCTGCCTCACTAAGCACGTCGGTGCCCGCGGCAGACACCACGCCAAACAGCGGCGAAGAGCATGTTGCCACAGGATTGATATCCGACCTCGCTTTGATATTGATTGTGGCCGGCATTGCTACTGTTGTGTTCAAACGCCTGAAACAACCCGTGGTGCTTGGCTACATCGTTGCCGGCTTCCTTGTCGGTCCGCATTTCGGATATTTCCCGACGGTGATCCACGAGTCGAACATCGAATTCTGGGCAGAGCTCGGCATTATCTTTCTGCTTTTCTCGCTCGGACTTGAGTTCAGTTTCAAAAAACTTATGAATGTTGGCGGATCAGCCACCGTCACCACCCTGTTCTCCGTCACCGGAATGATTGTGGCCGGATATTTCGCAGGCAAACTGATGGGATTCTCGTTCATCAGCAGCCTGTTTCTCGGAGGCATGCTGTCGATGTCGTCGACAACCATCATCATGAAAGCCCTCGACGACCTCAACATGCGCCACAGGCGGTTCGCGCCTCAAGTGCTTGCCGTTCTGATTGTGGAAGACCTGATAGCCGTGATTCTGATGGTGCTGCTTTCCTCAATAGCAATCAACAACAGCGTCAGCGGCGAAGAGCTCTTATGGAGCGTCATGAAGCTGTCGTTCTTCCTGATTTTATGGTATGTGGTCGGCGTCTACGCCATACCTTCGTTCCTGTCGCGCCAACGCCGGTTTCTTTCCGACGAGCTTATGCTGGTGCTTTGCATCGGACTGTGCTTCCTGATGGTAATCACCTCCACCTACGCCGGCTTCTCCGCCGCGCTCGGAGCATTCCTCATGGGCTCCATCCTTGCCGGAACCAGCGAGGCTGAACGAATTGAGAAACTGACAGCCCCGGTAAAAGACCTCTTCGGCGCCGTCTTCTTCATTTCTGTCGGAATGATGGTAAACCCGCACGTGCTCGGCGAATTCTGGATGCCAATCGTAATCTTGTCGCTGCTCGTGATTGTCGGAAAATTCATTTTTGGAGTCATGGGTATGCTTGTCGGCGGTCAGCCGCTGCGCATAGCGCTCCAGTCAGGACTTGCCCTGCCGCAAATCGGCGAATTCTCATTCATCATCGCCACGCTCGGCATGTCGCTCGGAGTGATTGACAGCAACATATACCCTATCATCGTTTCCGTGTCGGTAATCACCACATTCTTCACCCCTTACTTCATCAAAGCGTCCGACCCGATATGCGCTTGGGCTGAACGCGGCACCCCGCAATGGCTGTCGCAATGGATTGGACGCTACAGCGAGCAGTCGACACGCAATGAGTCGGAAATCAAGCTGCTGTGGAAAGACGTGGCTCGCCGCAACATCTGGCGCGTGCTGCTCTACAGTGTGCTCCTCACGGCAATACTCTGGATTTCATCGATATGGATGTTTCCTTTTGCCGACCGCACTTTCGGAAACGAGTGGGGACAACCGCTCGCCACTGTTGCTACTCTGTTGGCAATGTCGCCATTCATGCTTGCCCTGTGCTATCCGAGCATGAAGCGATGGGAACGCGAGAAACTGCGCCACAGTGTCCAGACCGACGCTCCGTTTATCGCCATGCGTGCGGTGAGAATCGCCATTGCAGCAGGCTTCCTGCTGTTCTTCCTGCTCGACACGTCGTCGCACAGCGTCTCAATCATTGTCGGAACGGCGCTGCTGATTCTTGTGGGCATAAACTTCTCCAAAGTCGTGCGGCGTCACACCTCTAAATTCGAGACCAAGTTTGTCGACAACCTCAATGAGCGCGAACTGCGCCGCAGCGGCCGTAACAACAACCTCGTAAGCAATATGCACCTTGCATACATCACCATCGGCTACACCTGCCCGTTTGTTGGCCAGCGCCTCGCCGACGCCAAACTGGCACAACGCTTCGGCGTAAACGTGGCAAGCATACAACGCGGAGAGGATTTGATTGCCGTGCCTACCGCCGACATGCGCCTGTTTCCCGGCGACACAATCGGCGTGATTGGCTCCGACGAACAGATTCAGACCCTCATCAACGAAGTTGAGAGCAGGCCGTCGGAAAAGCCCAAGACCGGAGAAATGGAGTTTACAAGCGTTATGCTGCAAGCAGAATCGCCGCTTGCCGGAAAACGCATCGGCGACCTCGATTTCAGAGTCAGATACTCCGCAATGCTCGTAGCCATAGAGCGCGTTGACGGCAGTTTCGAGACACCGTCGCCCGACAGCATTCTCGCCATTGGCGACAACCTGTGGATTGTGGGCAATAAACTATTAATGAAACAATTTTGTTAGATACATAATATTTATTATTTATGCACGAAAAAATAATCATTCTGGATTTCGGTTCTCAGACCACACAGCTCATCGGACGACGCGTCCGCGAGCTTAACGTGTACTGCGAAATCGTACCCTACAACAAAATGCCGAAAGACGACTCTTCGGTCATCGGCGTTATCCTTTCCGGCAGCCCGTTCTCTGTCTACGACGAGAAGGCTTTCAAAATCGACCTGTCGGAAATCCGTGGCAAATACCCTATCCTGGGCATCTGCTACGGCGCGCAGTTCATCTCCTACGCCAACGGCGGCAAAGTGGAGCCGGCAGGCTCTCGCGAGTATGGCCGCGCCCACTTGTCGACAATCGACAAGACAAACCCACTACTCGCCGGACTTTCCGACAACACACAAGTGTGGATGAGCCACGGAGACACAATCACAGCCATCCCTGAGGGTTTCAAAACAATCGCTTCGACCGACAAGGTGGCAATCGCCGCCTATCAGATTGAGGGCGAGAAGGTGTGGGGCGTTCAGTTCCATCCAGAAGTGTACCACTCTGAGGAAGGCACAAAATTGCTGAGCAACTTCGTGGTCAACATCTGCGGTGCGAAGCAAGACTGGAGCGCCGCATCGTTTATCGAGACCACTGTAGCCGAGCTCAAAGAGCGCATCGGCAACGACAAGGTGGTGCTCGGACTGTCGGGCGGTGTCGACTCATCGGTAGCGGCTGTGCTTCTCAACCGCGCCATCGGAAAGAATCTCACCTGCATCTTTGTAGACCACGGAATGCTGCGCAAAAACGAGTTCCGCAACGTGCTCCACGACTATGAGTGCCTCGGACTGAACGTTATCGGCGTCGACGCTTCCAAAAAGTTCTTCAGCGAGCTGGAAGGCGTCACCGACCCTGAGCGCAAGCGCAAAATCATCGGCAAAGGCTTCATCGACGTGTTCGACGAAGAGGCTCATAAAATCAAGGACGTGAAGTGGCTTGCTCAAGGCACAATCTATCCTGACTGCATCGAGTCGCTGTCAATCACCGGAACGGTCATCAAGAGCCACCACAACGTGGGCGGACTGCCTGAGAAGATGAATCTTAAGCTCTGCGAGCCTCTGCGACTGCTCTTCAAGGATGAAGTGCGCCGCGTGGGACGAGAACTCGGCATGCCCGAGCATCTCATCGGCCGCCATCCGTTCCCCGGACCGGGCTTGGCTGTGCGCATCCTCGGCGACATCACTCGCGAGAAAGTGGAAATTCTTCAGAATGCCGACGACATTTTCATCCAAGGCCTCCGCGACTGGAACCTCTACGACAAGGTTTGGCAGGCTGGCGTGATTCTGCTGCCTGTGCAGAGCGTGGGCGTGATGGGCGACGAGCGCACATACGAGCGTGCTGTAGCCCTGCGTGCCGTGACCAGCACCGACGCCATGACAGCCGACTGGGCTCACCTGCCTTATGAATTCCTTGCCAAGGTGTCAAACGACATCATCAACAAGGTGAAAGGCGTGAACCGCGTATGCTACGACATCTCGTCGAAGCCACCGGCAACCATCGAGTGGGAATAATCCACCAGCCATCATACAGCCAAGCGGCTTCAGCATCTACTTGATGCCGAAGCCGCTTGCATTTTCGTTGCATACCAATCTGCGTCAAAACGGATAGCCGATGGCAAGATTGAGGGCAAGGCTGTCTTTGAAACGACCAATGTTGTAATAACCCGACTTGCCTGTGTCGTAAGGCAAGTGAAGCCCTACGCCAAGGTCGGCGCGCACCACAATCATACCCATATCAAGACGTAAACCCAAGCCTGTGCCGAGGGCAAGCTCGCGGAAGAAATTGCTGTTGAGCGTACCTCCGGAACGCATAGGGTCGTCTTTCAACAACCAGATGTTGCCGGCGTCGACAAAAACGGCGCCCTTCAGCACACTGACAATGGGAAAACGATACTCCGCATTCATTTCGAAACGGAACGTTCCCGTCTGGTCGTAATATCCGTTGCCATCGACGTTGCTGTGATAACTGCCAGGACCTATGCTGCGCACGGCAAAAGCTCTGACGGAGTTGGCTCCACCGGCATAGAACTGCTCCGCATAAGGCACCTCCTGCGAGTTGCCATAGGCATGTGCCGCGCCGGCATAGACGCGTCCCACGATGCGCTGTTCGCCTGTGATACGCTTGGAATAGACCATCTGCAACGTTGCTTTGACAAACTGCGAGAACGGCGTGCCGAAAAGTTCTTTCTGCCCTTTGTTTCCTGCAAGCGACCAGATACCGGCAAACAGGTTGCCGCCTTCAGTGAATCCAGCCTGCAGCGTAAAGTGCTGGTCGTCGCGAGTCTTGCCGAAGCCGCGGTCGAAAGTGTAGGTATATGCAAATTTCGGGATGAACTGGTTGCGGAAGCTAAGCGCTATTGCCGGATTTTCCTCCATTGTCTTGTCGAAATCGGCAGTGGTGCTCAGCAATTTGTTGTATTTCAAGCCAAACAGCGTCACCTGATTCTGCGAATAGCGCGAGCCTTTCCAATCGTAGTTCCAGCCGAAGTCGAACTGCACCATCTTGAAAAATTTAGGTCTGTTCATCACCGTCGCTCCGAGAGAGAAGCGCGTCCACGCCAGCTCACGCTTGATAAACGGGATGAAATGAGGTGCGAGCAGACGCGGAAACGCCAACTCGGTCTGCAACCCGAACTCATAAGAATTGAAGTCGTTGCGACGGCCGTCCACCTTGCCTATCTGCCACTCATAAGCAGCGTCAAACTTTACAGTCAACCGCTCGCCACCTCCGAAGATATTGCGGTTAAGCACTTGAAATGAGACTCCCGGACCGAGATAGTTGTTGGATTTTGAAGTCAAGTTGGCCTCAAACTGCGTCTCGAGAGGCTTGTCGAAATGGCAAGTGATGTCGAAATCAAGGGTGGCTGTCTTCACTGAATCGAGCGGCGTGGCATTCACCGAAATGAAATCGAAAATGCCGAGCCTCGACAGGTAGGTCTGTGTGTTGGTGAGACGGCGCACGCTCACATCGTCGCCTTTGTTCAACGTGATGCACGACGGGATAAGGCTCTTGCGCAGACGCGACGGCGCCATCTTCACCACGATTCCCTTGTCGGTCATAAGCGTGTCGGGCGTGCCGCCATTGTCGTTGCGCATCACGAGTGTCTTCACGTCGCCTACCTTGTATTTCCACAACGCCTTGTCGGGGATGTTGTCGGCATAGTCAATCTTCACCACCACCTTGCCCGGCACTTGAAGCGTGTCGGCAAGAAACGTGATATACTCCGGACGGAAATAATAGTAGCCGTGGTTGCGCAGGCGGTTTGTCACACGGTTGCGTGCCACCGAAAGAGAGTCGTTGCAAATGATAGCGTCAAGTTTCATATACTTGTCGCGCTTCATATAGCGGTTGAGCATCACGTTGAGCTCGGAAGAGTCAGGCAGATATATAATCTCGGCTATGCGCTTTGGCGGCGCCAGACGCACATAGTAGTTTACGCGTGCCTTGCGGCTGTTTTTCTTGCTGTATTTCAAGTCGTAGGACGTGGTTGAGCCGAAATATCCGTTCTTGTCGAGCATGTCCTCCACCATCTTCATCCGCAGGTCGGGACGCACGTCGGACATCAGCACCGGTTCTTCGGCAAACTTTCTATAGATCCATCCCTTAAGCCCCTTGGAGTCCTCCGGCCAGTGATTGTAGAGCCACAGCCCAAGCGGGAACGGCGAACGCACATAGGGCGAATACCATGAGTTGTTGGCTGGCACATCGATGATTTCGCCGATGTTGTCGGATATGCCCGACGGAATCTTTACGCTGTCGGCGGCTGTCACGTCGAGTTTCTTCACTCCAGTATACAGCACGTCGCCCTCAGCCAACTTTGCAGTGGTTGAGCACGCCGACATCGCCAGCAACATCAATATGGCAAACAACAGTTTTTTCATTCTTTATTCTCTTTGGGCTTGCGTCGCCACTTTTTCAAAAATTTGAACATATCTCTAAACGACGAGATTTTGCGTTTCCACATAAATCCGGCTCCATACTCGGTTATCTCTCCCTCGAGAATGCTTTCGTATTCCTTGTGGTAGAACAGTTTCACGTTGGTTGTGCCCGTCTTGTTGAGTTTGTATTCAAACGAGAGGTCGTTGAGCAGATTCTGCGCCAAATTGTCCTCAGCGGAGGCATCGCTGGTGTAGTTGCCGCCGACAACAATCTTGAAACGGTCGTCAAACACGCTTTTCGACACCTTGTAGGAGTAACTCATCGACTTTGATGTGCCTGTCGACGTCAGACGATCCTGCTGGTCGATGCCTATTGACAGGTCAACACCCGTGATGTTGCTTGCAGCCCACTTGTTGACCACCGACTCAAGGAAAGAGAAAGCCATGTTGCCCGACAGTCCGCCGGCAGGATTGCCCACACTGCTTCCAGTGCCGGTATACGTGTTGTAGAGCAGCAGGTTCATTGCCTGCGTGGCGCGCTGCTCCGCCGTCATGCCGCTGAGTTCGTTGGCTATCGTCATATCACCGTCGGTGCTGAGGTCGAACGAAACGGCAAGCGAGCTAAGCGTGTTGCCCACATTGAGAATCACGTCAAACGGCACGGTTCTCGAACCTTGATTGCCACCGTTTACGTTTACCTTCATTTCCTGCACCGCCTTTATGTTGAGCGACGGGTTGAGCAGATTTCCGTTCCACGTCAGGCTGCTGCCTTCCTGGAATTTGAAATTCTTTTCCGACATCATAGGCGGTGAATAGCGCACAAAACCGCTGTTGATGGCATATCGGCCTATGAGCGATGCGTCGCCCTGGTCGTTTTGCGAATAGCTGAGCATTCCCTCCCCGTCAATCTGCACTTTGTCCTTGCCGTCGGGCGACAGGTTGACGTTGAACACAGCGTTAGGCTGCACAATCAGCGCCGCCTTTATGCGCATAGCATAAGGCTGTGCGGCAAGGCTGTCGGCAGCATGGCGGGTGGTGTCGGAGAAATTCACAAATTTCACGACGCCCTCGTCAGCGCCCTCCGTCAACGCCACCGACGATGTCTGGCAAACATAGGTGAGATTGGTTCCGGCAAGGATGCTTACCGAGGCACGCATGTCGAGATTGTTGGCATAGCCTTTCACGGCGCCGTTTATGTCTACGAATCCCTTGCCGTAAAGCTCCACTCTGCCACGCTTCTTTCCATTGATTACCTGCACGTTGCGCCCTTTGAGCTTTAAGTCTGAATAAATCTTGTCTACATTCATCGACAAGTCGACATATCCATCGATAGTAATCGGCTTGCCGTTGGCGCCGCGCAACTCATAAGAGTCAAACCTCACACGCCCGTTGTCGACAGGGATGCGGCGGCCGTCAAACGTAAGCGCCGACCCGTAGTTCTGTATGCGCACCTGTGCGGTGTCAAACTGCAGATAGCCGTTGATTGATGGATTAGTCTCCGGGCCTACCACTTTCATAGAGCCGTTAAGATAGCCCGTCATGTCGCCGGTGCCGTCGGGAAGAAACGCACTCACCCTCGACAGCGGAAGACGCTTGATAGCAATGTCGAGATTGTATTCCGAAGTTGGCAACGAATCGTTTTTCATGCCGCGCAGAGTCATTATCTCCTTTCCGTCAAGCTCCATGTCGGCAAGCGCGTATGTCTTTGTCGCATCGTCGGTCATGGCAAGCTTGGCGTCAAGGTCGAGATTGCCCACAAGCTTCTTGCCGTACGACATACGGTCGACCCTTATACAACAGTCGCCCCAATAATATTGCTCGTTGAAATTGATTTTCGCATTGCCCGACAGCGTGCCGTCGATCGGCGGAGCAAAAGGCGACAACACAAGCCAATCGCGCAGCTCGATGCCCGCAAGCTCGGCATTGATGCCGTTGTGAAACAACCCGTCGCGGTCGGTGTAGAGCTTGATAAGGCTCTTGTCGGCACTGTTGACCGTCATACTTGCCTTAAACAGATTCTTGTTCATGTCGTATGCCACGTAGTTGCTCTCGTTGACCGTCCAGTCGCGGAAGGCGATGCGTGGATTCAGCGGATAAAGGCGTGCCGTGACGATACTGTCGGCGATTTCCGCCCGCAGTCCGAACTTGAATCCAGTCTCGTCATAACGGTCCACCTGCGTTATGAATATGTCGGCACAGTTTGCGCTCACCGCCCCCTTTATCGTAGCCGTTTTCAGGAACTCGGCATTGCCCGGCTTGTTGTTGACGCCGAGGCTGTATATCAGCGAGTCGCAGTCGGTGTGGCTTTCCATTGTTATCTCGTCGAAACGCACGTCGCCCACGCCGAAATCACGAAGCGACGCCTGTAGCCTCAGCTCTTCACGCTTCTCCACACCAATGTTGAGCTCGCCGTAGCTTGCGCCCATACCAGAGAAATATTTCTGCACGATGTTGCGGTCTTTCGACTTGAAGTCGAGAGTGAACAGCGGCAGGCATCGGTTAAGCTGTACAAGGTTGAGACGCTGCGCCACAAGCATACTGTCGACAGCCGGCATTATCTGTGCCAATGAGTCGGACAGAGCTGTCAGCCCCACCGGAGTCTGGAACGACATGCGCATATCGTTGTTGCGCAGGCGGAACCCAGTGTGTTCAGGATTTGAACGGAACCCCATGTCGATGCTGTCTGTGCGGAACGTGTTGCCCGGAAGCAGCACAAATAAATCGGACAAGCGCATATAGCCGGCATATTCTTCTTTTTTCGGATTTATAAGTCCTACGCCCTGTATGTTCATTCCGCCCGACAGACGCTCTGTTGCCATATTCATCGCCACAAGGTCGATATTGTCGATACGGCCGTTGAATTTCACATGATACTCATCAGGCGTCATCTGTCCCTGCAAATTCATGCCAAGCATCACCTTCTCATCGTTAGACGACAACGCCACATCGTAGCTGCCGTTATCGAGACTGGCAGATGCCGACAGGTCGCGGTATTCCACTCCGGCATATTCTATGCTTGCGATATCGGCAAACGCGTCAGTGCGCATCTTATAGATATCGTAGCCCGAACCTTCGACGGTGACAGAGCCGCTGACAGAGCCTATATCGCCCGCCGGCAGCACCCCGCGCACGTTGAATCCCGCCAGATTCACCTCTGCGTCGTAATGCTCGTTCTTGAGATTTATCTTTCCGTCGGCAACCACTTTGCCGCCACCGGAAGTGGCGCGCAGGATGCCGCTGGCCTTCTCGTCGCTGTAGTCAATCTTTCCTTTCAACGCCACCGCCGGCACGTTGACATCAGCCGGCAGAGCAAGTGCCCGCTTCAGATAGCTGCCGCCCGTCATGCGCCCGTCAATGTCGACAGCGCCACGCATATACTGTGGCTTCATCACGTTGCTGAACCGGCCCTTGAGCTTAATGTCGAGCACTTTATGAACACTCACCTCCACCCTCCTCACATCAACAGCGCGCATCGTGCCGCCCGCGTCGACGCTGAGGTCCACAGTGCGGCTGCCGAACGACTTCCATAAAGGCTTCAGCAGCGGCATAATCTTTCCGGCATCGGAAAGTGAGATTTTCGATGTTATCTTCGCATCCACCCGGGCATTGTCGTCGCCGCTCAGCGCCGATGCATCGAGCCATGCGTCGATGCCAAACTCCGAGTCGGCTGTAGCCAGGCGGAACTGCTCAACGCTCATTTTCTTGTCGTCGATGGCCACAATTCCCGATGTCGACGCCACCTTAAGCCCACAACGCTCGCGCGCCGTCAACGTAGTTAGCGGCAAACGAATCATCGAGCCGCGGTTATACAGATTGTCGACAGCAATGTTGATGCTGTCGAGCTGTATGTAGGCAGGATCAAAACCTATTCCCCCACTTGCTCCGCTCGTGGCATAAAGCGCACGGCTGTCTGCCACCTTGAAATGCCGCGCCACCACCGTCCACGGCTTTCCGGCGGCATCGGTTTTCATTGTGTCGGGAGGCAACTGCGCCTCAAATGCCTTGGCTGATTTTTCAGTAGGCTGGATATATTCGGCATTCAGACGCGCCACGCCAAGCGACGCCACGCGCACAAGATTTGTCGACATGTTGACACACACATCACGGATTTCTCCTTCGGCAACCGCCGCATCAAGACGTTCTATCGTCGGCATCATCGCCATGCGGTAGTGCAGATTTCTGATGCCCAGTTTGTCCACGGTGATGAGCAGAGGAATTTGCGCCGATGTGTCCTTCGGCTCAGGCTTTGCCTTGCGGTTGTCAAACAAAATGACCGCGTCGGCTCCGTCAACCATCGCCTCACCGAGGTCGATATGGTCAGACAACAGTCCGTAGCGGCTGCGCGACAAAGAGAAGCTGCGCAGACGCGCCGTGAGAAGCATCGACGAGTCTTTGCTCAGCATCCTGTAATATGCTTGGTCGACACTGACTCCTCCAATCCCGACATCGCCCGTCAGCAACGACAGCAGGCGCACGTTGGCTGCCACATGGCGGCTCTGAATCATCGTGTCGCGATGCTCGTCAAGCACAAGCAGATTGTCGATGGAAAGACGCAAAGGAAACTTAAGCGACAGCTCGCCAATCTCGACAGTGTAGCCGGTAGACTCTGCCACCTTCTCCACAACAAAATTTTTGACGGCGCGCTGCACACCGGGAATATAAAGCAACGACGGCAGGACAAACAGCACAACGGCAACGGCGGCAACCGCTCTCAATATGCGCTTTGCCGTCTTGTGCCGTACAATTTTCTTCTCTACAGGCTGCTGTTGTGTCTCTTTACCGTCTGTCATCAATGTTTGTTTTTTGCTGAAATCAGCCAAGCCAGAATGATGCCGTAGACAGCGCCAGCGATGTCGGCAAGCAGGTCATACCAATCGCCGCTGCGCCCCATCCGCATCTTCCATTGTGCCAATTCAATCAATCCGCCGAAAGCCGAGAGGCTGACAAATATCCAGCCCATAAGACGCGCTTCGTCGACCGGCTTCTTGCCACGACGAAAATCGAAATGATAGGCAAAAGCCATGGCGAAAAACATCATAAAATGCACCACCTTGTCGGCTCCCTCAAACAGAGGAATGCGCACACTCCCGAACGGACGCGGTGCCAACGTCAGATAAAGCACGCCAGCAGTTACAACCGCCGATGTCAGAAACCGTGGGATTCTATCCAATATCTTCATCTTTCTGCTTCTGCTTTTGATTAATTTACAAATTTAACTCTTTTTGCCGAAATCACTGTCCTCACCACACTATTTTTATCGGCAAAACCGCAAATGGCACAAGTTTAATCAGAAAAGTTCGCAAGTGCGTATAATTTGCATTAAATTTGCACTAAATTTAAGGATATGAACAGAAAAGACTTTGAGATAATGGCCCCGGTAGGCTCCTACGAGTCGCTCTACGCTGCGATTCAGGGAGGCGCCGACGCTATATATTTCGGCATCGAGGGGCTGAACATGCGTGCCCGCTCAGCCAACAATTTCACCACCGACGACCTTCGCAAGATTGCAGGCATCTGCGACGAGAACGGTCTGAAAAGCTATCTGACAGTCAACACGATTGTCTACGACGAGGACATCGCTCTGATGCACGAGATTGTAAACGCCGCCAAGGAAGCGAAGATTTCGGCAATCATAGCCTCCGACATGGCCACAATCCTATATGCGCGCAGCATCGACGTGGAAGTGCACATCTCGACGCAAGTGAATGTGTCAAACAGCGAGGCTGCAAGATTCTACGCGCAGTATGCCGATGTGCTTGTGCTGGCGCGCGAGCTCAACCTGACACAGGTGGCTGGCATCTACGACACCATCCAGCGCGACAACATCTGCGGACCGCACGGCGAACGTCTGCGCATCGAAATGTTTTGCCACGGCGCGCTCTGCATGGCGGTGTCGGGCAAATGCTATCTGAGTCTGCACGAAATGAACTCGTCGGCAAACCGCGGAGCATGCACGCAAATATGCCGACGCGGATACGAGGTAACCGACCGCGAGACGGGCGACCAGCTCGCCATAGAGAATAAATACATCATGTCGCCCAAAGACTTGAAGACCATCCATTTTATGAACAAGATGATCGATGCCGGCGTGCGAGTGTTCAAAATCGAGGGACGCGCCCGTTCGGCGGAATATGTGCGCACTGTCGTGTCGTGCTACAACGAGGCTATCAACGCCTGCTGCGACGGTACATATTCGGAGGAGATGGTTGCCGGATGGGACGAACGGCTGAAGAAGGTGTTCAACCGCGGATTCTGGAATGGCTACTATCTCGGTCAGCGTCTCGGCGAATGGACATCAAAATACGGTTCTTCGGCGACTCGCGTGAAAATCTACGCTGCAAAAGGCGTGCGCTATTTCTCCAACATCCATGTGGCAGAATTCCTTATGGAGAACGATGAGCTGCACGTGGGCGACGAGATTGTAATATCGGGACCGACAACCGGCGCCATCATCATGAAAGTGGAGGAAATACGCGTCGACCTGAAACCGGTGGAGAAGACGGTGCGTGGAGAGCGATTCTCAATAAAAGTCGACGAGCGTGTGCGCCCGAGCGACAAACTCTACGTGTGGCGCGATGTGGAGGAAGTGCGCCGGCAAAGGGTAATCAAGTAAACGCAATGGACAACGCAACGATACAGAACCGTCGGCTGGAACAGACAGCCGACGGTTCTTCAACAATATATCTGCCCGACCTCGACGAGCATTACCACTCTGTGAAAGGCGCGCTTACAGAATCGACCCACATTTTCATCAACTGCGGGCTACGACACTGCCGCAAGTCGGACGTGACTGTATTTGAAGTGGGCTTCGGCACCGGGCTCAACGCCGCCCTGACGGCTCTCAGCACCGACAATCGGCACATTGACTACCACAGCGTGGAGCGCTACCCCTTGTCGGCCGACGACGCCGCTGCCTACAGCCGCACGGTGGAGACTCCTCTCGACGGTATGATAAGACAGCTGAACGCAGCGGCGTGGGACGCACCGACAGCCGTCACGCCTCAGTTCACACTCCACAAGATTCTCGGCGATGTCGCCACAACACCGCTGCCCGAAGGCATCGATGTGGTCTATTTCGACGCTTTCGCTCCTGAGAAGCAACCGGAGATGTGGTCGGAAAGCATCTTCATCCGCATCTATGACGCGATGGCCGACGGCGGCATCCTGACCACATATTGCGCAAAAGGCGCTGTGCGCCGTCTTCTGCAGTCGGTAGGGTTCACCGTCGAACGTCTGCCCGGACCGCCCGGAGGCAAGCGCGAAATACTCCGCGCCACAAAATAATGACAATCGAGGCATGCGGTAATCCGCACGCCTCGACTGTTTTTTATATGTTTATAATGACATCAATATGCCTCCGCCACCTCTTCGACTACAGCAGTGTCAACACTATAATCGTCTGGCTCTGGCTCAAACACGGGCTCCTCGGCAACCTCGCTGTAGAACACGTCGACATACGACCCGGCTAAATTCAGCTCCTTGTAGGAATCCTTTGTCTGCTCCTCGCCTTTCTCGTTGATAAGCACCCACGAATTGCCGTCTTTGGCAAAATAGCGGTCGGCGACAACAGAAGTCTGTTTCAGTCCGCTGTATTCAAAATCAATAACAACATCGCCTTTAGCGTCAATCACGCCAAATTTAAAGTCGTCGTTGCAGGCAATGTAGCGGTTCTTGTTTGCATACTCCAACGATAAGTATTTCGGGCGCACAAGCACCTCGCCGTCGGTAGAGATGAGGCCATATCTGTTGTCTCTGCGGAACACCGTCTTGCCGTCGTTGATTTCATAGCAAATGTCACTCTCCATCTTGCTGTTGGTGAACGCCTCTTCGCCGTTCTTGTCAAGAAACACGACCTTGTCGCCCTTCGCAATCGGTGCATAGCCATTGTGATAGAATGCAATCGGGTTGTATTTATCCAGGCTCATCGACTTTATCGTCTCGCCCTTTTTGTCGATAATCAAAATCTTCTCGTTCTTCAACACAAACGCCCGGCCGTCGGAAAACGGAGTGGCTTGATCGTATTTTGCAGGGATAACTTCCTCTCCTTTAGTGTCAAGAAATCCCCACTTGCCGTCTTTGCAGAATGCGGCAAGGCCTTCAGAGAAACCGCTTGTCCGCGACACTTTTTTAGGCAGTTTCTTCACCTCTTCAAATTTCTTGTTGACAATCATAATGCCTTGTCCTTCTTTCACAGCAAACGTCACGTCTTCATCGCCAAACGTGCCGAGCTGCGTATATTTGCCCTTGCCTATGGCATTTTTCGAGTCGTCAATCTTATAGCACTCATAGTAGCCACTCTTCGTGCGCACCACAAACATCCCGTCTTCAACAACCGACGGCATTTCATCAAAATCATTCTGGCAAAGCACATCGCCTGTCTTCGTGTCCAGAATACTCCACTTCTCCTCGCCGTCGAGCACCACTGGCACATAACGGGTCTTTCCCTTGTCACCCGAGCAACTCCACAACGAGCCGCCAACCAACACTGCCAGCACGGCAGCCTTCAAGCAATTGATGATTCTCATAATTATTAGGTTTATTTCGTTATTTCCAACGAAGTTAAGCACTATTTTCCCGATTTCCAAGAATTTTTTTGTAAAAAGTCATCTTCTCTTCAAAATTCTTTTCATAAAATAGGCGGCGCCTCGGAAAAGAAAATTGAGCAAGCTCTTTTCTTTACTCTCGGCTTGCACTATTTTGGATAAGATAGGCGGCATCTTAGCAAATCGTGCAAATAAATTTGCCGTTTTGCATTCGATTTGCACTATCTTTGCACTACGAAATAAACAGAACAAAAATATGAGCATCTTGAAACAAAATTGCCCAGTGGCGCTATGCAGCGACCATGCCGGCTACGACACAAAGGAGGCTGTAAAAGCCTACCTCGAATCAGAAGGCATAGCCTACAAGGATTTCGGCACTTATTCTACCGACAGTTGCGACTATCCCGACTTCGCCCACCCTTGCGCTGAGGCTGTGGAGAAGGGTGAATGCTATCCCGGCATCGCCGTGTGCGGCAGCGGAGAGGGCATCAGCATGACTCTCAACAAGCACCAGGGCATCCGTGCAGCCCTTTGCTGGATCCCTGAAGTGGCTGCCCTTTCGCGCCAACACAACAATGCCAATGTGCTTGCAATGCCTGGTCGCTTCGTTAGCAACGAGCAAGCCATCGAGATGGTGAAGACGTTTCTCAACACTGACTTCGAGGGCGGACGACATATCCGCCGCATCGAAAAGATTCCGGTGAAATAAAATTTGCGCCTATTAAACAATCTGAATGCGGACTGCCTTATCAGCTGCCCGCATTTTTTTATTTTCTTATCACAACAAGGACTGTTGGGCTGCTTTCAATAAAATAGGCTGTGCCTCGGAAAAGAAAATTGAGCAAGCTCTTTTCTTTCCGCTCGGCTTGCACTATCTTTCAATAAAATAGGCGGCGCCTCGGAAAAGAAAATTGAGCAAGCTCTTTTCTTTCCGCTCGGCTTGCACTATCTTT
>OLFV01000122.1_pt1 | contig 91931 bp, 71 predicted proteins | sample 1605551 | NCBI WGS metagenome assembly OLFV01 (sample SAMEA3888922, study PRJEB22519) | human gut metagenome | biome: human gut; feature: human-associated habitat; material: faeces | place: Denmark | collected 2011
GCCTATACATAATGCACCCCAAAAGTTTTGTGTCTAACTTTTGGGGTGCAGTTCAAAATCCGTTGCAGGGGCTGTTTTTGTTTGGATGTATATGTGGCTTAGGCCGTCCGCTTTATTTATGAATATATGTGTGCGGAGGAGGCCATCAGATGGCTTAGTCGCCTTCGAGGTCTACGGGGACGGCTACGATGCGGTAGTTGTGGCCGCGGACGAAGTTGAGTATTTCTTCGCGTATGGTGCAGGGCTCGATGTCGTTTTCGATGCGACGGAGGGCGTTGAATACCGATGTCTGGGTTTGATATATGTGACGGTAAGCCTTGGCCGCGTTGTCGATGTCTTCGGCAGAGAAGTCTCCTCGGGCGGACATAACTTTGGCGTTGACACCGTAGTATACGGCGGGGTTATGCGCCAGGATGATATATGGAGGCACGTTTCCGCTGACTCGGCATCCGCCTTTGACAAATACCCATTTGCCGATATTTGAGTTTTCGTGTACGATAGCGCTGGACGAGAGTATGGTGCAAGTGTCGATGGTGACGTTGCCGGCCACTTTGACACCATTGCCCAGCACGCCCGGGCCGGTGATGTTGCTGTCATGTCCGATATGTGTTTCGGCCATAATGAAGCATCCGTCGCCTATGCGTGTGCCGCCTTCTTCGGCTATGCCGCGGTTGATAATGACTTGTTCGCGGATGATGTTGTTGTCGCCTATGTAGCAAAATGTTTTTTGGCCTTTCCAACGAAAGTCTTGGGGGTCGGCGCCGATGACGGCTCCTTGATAGACTTTGTTGTTTTTGCCCATGCGTGTGCCGCGGATAATGCTGGCATAAGGCATTATGGTGCATCCGTCGCCGATGACAACGTCTTCGTCGATGTACGCAAAGGGGTGGATGGTGACGCCTTCGCCTATTTTGGCGTTGGGGTCAACGTGCGCTAATGGACTAATCATTCTTTAAGCTGTGTTTTTGTTGGACTTATAAGGTGGAAGGTGAGTGTCAACGTCCGCCGCCGAGGCTTTGGTAGAGGTTGATGATAGCTTGATTGCGAGCCAGGCGGCAGGATACTTGGTTGAGCTGTGCCGCGAGCAGGCTTTGCTGTGCGGTGAGCACTTCAAGATATGTGCCGTTGGCGTATATCATCAAGTCGTTGGTGTACTCGACGGCTTTTTCGAGGTCGGCGCTCTGTGCTTCGAATATTGCGGCACGTTGTCCGGCGGTTGTGTAGGCGCTCATGGCGTTGGACACTTCGGAAGCAGCACTCAGCAGTGTATGCTCAAAGCTGTTGAGGGCTTGTGCCTGTTGTGCCTTGGCGGCTTGTAATCGGGCAATATTTTGTCCTCGGGCAAACAGGGGGGCGGTCAGCGACCCGGCCAGATTGTAGAACCATTCGCCGGGGTTTTTGATCATGGTGCCCAGTTGGTTGGTAAATCCTCCTGTGAAGCTGATGGAGAGGTTCGGGTAGAATGCGGCGCGTGCACTGGCTGTATTGTAGTATGCGGCTGCCAGCGAGCGTTCGGCGGCTGTAACATCGGGACGCATGGCCAGGTAGGACATGGGTACGCCTTGCAGTATCGGAGCGGGGATATCGAGAGTTGCGTCGGCGCTTACTTCCCAGTGCGTGGGCATTGTCTCGACAAGTAGGCTCATGGCGTTGTCCAGATTGAGACGAGTGTTTTCGAGTTCGGTAATCTGAGCCAAGACGCTTTGGAGGTTGGCGTTGGCCTGTACGACGGCGGCCTCTGTCATTCCGGATTTGCCGGCTTCTTTGAGGTCGCGCATCACTTGGACGCTTTCGCTCCAGATTTTGGCCGTATTGCGTGCCACCTTGAGTTGTGCTTCGACGGCAGCCATAGAGTAATACGTATTGGCTACGGTGGCGATGAGTTGTGAACGCACGGCCTGTGCGTAGGCCTCGCTTTGTTCGACGGCCACGGCTGCGCCGCGTTTGCTGTTGAGTAGTTTGCCGAAGAGGTCAACTTCCCATGATACTACGGCGGGTATCTGGTATCCCCAGGATATGGAGCTGCCGGCTATGGAGCTTCCCGAGCCGTTAGGCGCAAGTGATACTGAGGGGAGGTACGCCAATTTGGCTCCGCGCAGTTGAGCCCGGGCAATGTCGATGTTGAGTCGAGCGTTGGCCAGGGTAGAGCTTGACGCCAAGGCTCGGTCTATGAGGTCGGCCAGTACCGGGTCGGTGAAGACTTCCTCCCACAACAGGTTGCCGAGGGCGGTGCTGTCTACGTTGTTTTGGCGCGCCTGTACGTATTCGGCCGTGAGGGGCGTGTTGTCGGGCGTCTGATATTTTTTGTAGATGCCGCAGGAGGTGGCCGCCACGGCCAAGGTGGCGGCTACCAGTGTAGCGGTGATTATGTTTTGTTTCATATTGTGTCGTGTCAGAGGGTTAGTTCTCGGGTGTGAATTGCTCGATTTCGCTTTCGATGGTGCCTCCACGTTCGGCATTGTCCCAGCGTATGGGCGTAATCTTCTCTTGGATTTTCTGGAATGCGACGAAGAGTGCGGGCACTATGAATATTTGGAGAATCATGCCGATGAGCATACCGCCTACGGCGCCTACGCCGAGGGCGTTGTTGCCGTTGGCGCCTACACCGGTGGAGAACATCAGGGGCAGCAGGCCGATGATGAGAGCCAGCGAGGTCATTAGGATAGGACGCAGACGGGCGCCGGCGCCGGCGATTGCTGCGTTGAGCACGGACATACCGGTCTTGCGGCGGTCAAGGGCGAATTCGACGATTAGGATGGCGTTCTTAGCCAGCAGGCCGATAAGCATAATCAGCGCAATCTGCAAGTAGATGTTGTTGCTGATGCCGAAGATCAGGGCGAAGACAAACGAGCCCATAAGGCCGAAGGGTATGGAGAGGATTACGGCCCATGGTAGGATGTAGCTTTCGTACTGGGCGGAGAGCAGCAGGTATACAAAGAGCAGACATAATGCAAAGATAATGGCTGTGGCGCTACCCGAGCTTTGGGCTTCTTCGCGTGTCATGCCGGCGTATTCGTAGCCGTAGCCTTGGGGTAGTACCTGAGCGGCTACGCGCTGGATTGCGGCGATGGCATCACCCGAGGAGTATCCGGTGTTGGGTTGGCCGGTGACGCTGATGGAGTTGAACATATTGAAGCGGTTGAGCAAGTCGGGGGCGTATACGCGCTTGAGGCTGACGAAGTTGGTGATGGGCGCCATTTCGCCTGTCCCGCCGCGTACCTTTATGGCATTGAGTGTCTCTGTAGAGACGCGTGCCGATGGTTCGGCTTGCATCATCACACGGTAGATTTTGCCGAAGCTGTTGAAGTTGCTGATATACATACTGCCGTAGTATCCTTGAAGTGTGCTGAGGATGGTCTTTGGCGATATGCCGGCTTGTTTGGCCTTGGCCACGTCGATGTCCACCTGATATTGCGGGAAGGTGGGGTTGAAGGTGGTATAGGCCATTTGGATTTCGGGCTGCCGGTTGAGTTGTGCCAGGAAGTTTTGGACAACCGCGAAGAATGTGTTGATGTCGCCTCCGGTACGGTCTTGCATCTTGATTTCGAAGCCGTTGGTGGCGCTGTAGCCCGTAATCATGGGCGGCGCGAAGATTACAATATTGCCATCTTTGACGACGCTAAGAGCCCCATATAGCTGCTTAAGCACGGCTTCCGAGTTTTGGGTTTTGCTGTCGCGTTCGGCCCAGTTCTTGAGTTTGATGATGAAAGTGCCATAGGTGGCGCCTTGGCCGGCAAGGAAGCTGTAGCCATCAATCATTTGGCTTTCGGCTACGGCGGGGTTCTGTCGTATGATTTTGTCGGTTTGTTCGAGAACTTCACCGGTGCGTTCCTGGGACGAGCCCGGGGGGAGGTTGACCATGCAGAAGAGTATACCGGTGTCTTCGTTGGGGACGAGTGCGGTGGGGGTGATGGTCATCAGGTATACGAGCACGGCTACGGTGGCGCCCACGATGCCGAAGGATGTGACCTTGTGGCGAGCGAAGAATGTAGCCGATTTTTTGTAGCGCTTGAGCATGGCATCGTACCCGGTGTTGAAGGCTGTATGGAAACGTTTTACGAAGCTTTGCTTCTTGCCTTCGGCGTCCTTGTGCGGTTTAAGGAACACAGCACACAGGGCCGGGGAGAGGGTAAGGGCGTTGACGGCCGAGAAGAAGATGGCTATGGCCATGGTGAGGCCGAATTGCTGGTAGAACACGCCGGAGGTGCCCGAGATGAATGACACGGGGATGAACACGAGCATCATGACCATGGTGATGGATATCAGTGCGCCCGAGATTTCGCTCATGGCGTCTATGGATGCGCGGCGTGCACTCTTGTATCCGACGTCGAGTTTGGCGTGTACGGCCTCGACCACCACTATGGCATCATCGACGACGATGGCTATGGCCAATACGAGGGCCGATAGGGTAATCAAGTTGATGGAAAAGCCTATGAACTTGAGTACGAAGAATGTGCCGATCAGGGCCACCGGGATGGCGATGGCGGGGATGATGGTGCTTCGCAGGTCTTGCAGGAAGATGTATACCACTATGAACACCAGCAAGAAGGCCTCGATGAGGGTCTCGATGACGTGGTCAATGGAGGCATAAAGGAAATCGTTGTTGTTCAAAGGTACGGCGACTTCGAGTCCGTCGGGGAGCGACTTTTTCATTGTCTGGACGTAGTCAAGACAGTCGTTGATGATTTGGGTGGCGTTGGATCCGGCGGTCTGGAAGACGATGGCCATTACGGAGGGGTGTCCGTTGAATTTACTGTGGAAGCCGTATGTGACGCGACCCAGTTCGACGTTGGCTACGTCTTTGAGGCGCAGCACTTCGCCGTTGGAAGTGGCGCGTACGACGATATTCTCAAATTCGGAGGGGTCGGCGAGACGTCCGCGGTAGCGCATGGTGTACTGGAAGGACTGGTTGCCTTGTTCGCCGAAGGCACCGGGGGCGGCTTCGATGTTTTGCTCGGCCATGACGGCGGCGATATCCGAAGGCATCAGGCCGTACTGAGCCATGACATCGGGCTTAAGCCATATACGCATCGAGTAGTCGGCGCCCATGACCATAACATCACCCACACCGTTGACACGTTGTAATTGTGGTACGAGGTTGATTTTGGCGTAGTTTTCGATGAATTCCTCGCTGTATTTGCCGCTTGGGTCGTAGAGTGCAACGCCTACAAGCATGGAGGTTTGGCGTTTTTGTGTGGTCACGCCCACCTGCGTCACTTCGGAGGGCAGGAGGTTGAGTGCTTTTGATACGCGGTTTTGGACGTCAACGGCGGCCATATCGGGGTCAAAACCCTGTCGGAAATAGACGTTGATGGTTGCCGAACCGGTATTGGTAGCTGTGGACTCCATATATGTCATGCCTTCGGCGCCGTTGATGGATTCCTCCAATGGCGCAATCACGGAGTTGAGCACGGCTTGGGCGTTGGCACCGCTGTAGGTGGTGGATACGCTGATGGTAGGTGGCGCGATGTCGGGGTACTGGGTGATGGGCAGGGAGACCATGCCGATGATGCCCAAGACGACGATAAAGATTGATATAACCGTGGACAAGACCGGTCGGTTGATAAAGCGGTCAAGTTTCATTGTCTTTGTGCTTTTTTATAAATGTTTGGTTGGGTGGGTTGTGGGCTTTGCGGCGGGAATGGGCTGCAAGCTTTTAGGCTTGTGGTCGAACCTTAAGAATTTTCGGACTACTCTCGTGTCGTTCAGGTTCTTTGTCAACTTTTATGTTTTAAGTCCGGCAGCCTTTCCGCTTCGAGGCGGAGCTTGTTTCCCGTGCCTTGCGTGTGCCCGTCCTATTTCTTGGCTTCCATGGCAGCCTTTTCTTGGGCTGTCACCGGTTTGATTTTCATGTTGTCGCGCACGGAGGTTCCTACGCCTTCGACAACGATGCGGTCGCCGGGTTTGAGGCCGTCGGTGACCACGTAGCTCTTCCCATCGTTAAGGTCGAGTACTTTGATCTGGGTGGGTACGGTGCCGTTGGTGTCGTTGACGGTGTAGACGTATTTCATATCCTGGATCTCGAATGTGGCTTTCTGTGGCACCAGAATTACGTTGTGGCTGTGCGTGGGGATGATGACATTGCCGGTGGAGCCGCTGCGCAGCATTGCTTTGGGGTTGTCGAAGAGGGCACGTACTTGTGCGGCACCTGTGGTGTTGTCGATGACGCCGCTGACGGTGGCTACACGTCCTTGGAGGGGATATACGCTGCCATCGGCCAGCATGAGGCTTACTTTGGGTAGGCGTCCTACGCGTTCGTCAAGGCTGTATTCGCCGTTGTCGGTGAGTTTGAGCAGTTCTTTTTCGTTTAGCGAGAAGTATGCGTACACTTGCGAGTTGTCGCTGATGGTGGTCAGCGGCTGTGCCGATGAGGGCGAGGCCAGCGAGCCTTCGCGTTGCGGTATGGAACCTACAACGCCGTCCGAGGGGGCAGTGACGATGGTGTATGAGAGGTTTTTCTTGGCGGACACGAGTGCGGCTTGAGCCTGAGCCAGAGCGGCACGTGCCTGAGCCAAAGCGTCGGCAGCGGTTTGCCACTGGGTTTGGCTTATGATATTTTTCTCAAAAAGCATTTTTTGGTTGCGCTCGTTGGAGGCGGCGGTGTTGACGGCTGCTTGGGCCGAGTTGACGGCTGCATGTGCTTGTTCGACGGTTGCTTGGTATTGTACTTGGTCGATGGTAAAGAGCACTTGGCCTTTGCGTACGTGCTGGCCTTCGTCAACGTGTACTTTGGTGATAAATCCGGAGACTTGGGGACGGATAGCGATGTCGGTTTTGCCTCGGATGATGGCGGGATAGTAGGTGTTGAGGTCTTCAGAAGTTGTGTCTACGGTCTGTACCTCAATGGCCGGAATCTGCTGGGGCATAGCCTGCTTTTGGGAACATGAGCCTACGGAGGCGGTCAGAAGAAGGGCTGCGCCAAGGCCTAAGACCGTCATGGCGCGCATGTGCATCTTGTGGGTGTTCATATACATTATTATAATGTGAGTTTTGTATTGTCTGTTATTGTTCGGTTTGTCGTTGTGTCATGGGTGCGAGTTTGCGTAACATTTTTTGCGTACAGCAAAAAATGCCGATGCGATAATTCGCGGCAAACCATGATGCAAAGTTACGATAAAATGGACTATGTGTATTGGTTGCACAATGGAAATATCGGCCAATAATGCCTGAAAATTGGAGTATTTGGCTACAATTTATATGTTTTAACACATATAACCATATATTAAAATGTGGATTAACGGCCAAATCCGGGAAAAAGGGAGTGTTGAGCAGGGGTAAGTGTTTGGACTGTGCACTCCTTCGGATGTGTATTGTCGGTTATTTGACGGGTCTGAAATCGTAAGCGTCAGGGTCATAAGTGATGCCGTCATCGGCATATAGAGCAGCCAGAGCTTCGTTGGCGTTGTCGGCGCTGTGCATCGAGGCATGTCCTGTCTCGACGACGATGACGCTGTCGGCGCCGGCTTCCAGTGCCGGTGCCATGTCGTGGGTGGACAATAGTACAGTGCGTCCGTGCCGATGTGCCATTTCGGCCACCAAGTCCATCAGGGCATGGCGCGATGGCACGTCTAAAAACGCCGTGGGCTCGTCCATGATTATTACCGGTGTCTGTTGTGCTAACGCGCGTGCAATCATGGCTTTTTGGCGTAACCCGTCGCTTAGCGCAGCCAGTGGCGTATCGGCTTTATGGGACAGCCCCACGGCCTCGATGGCTTCGCGTATAACGTGTCGGTCAACGTCACCCAAGTGTCCGGTAATTCCTGTATGGGGATGACGTCCGAGGGCGGTGGCTTCGTAGACGGTGAGAGCTCCGGCGCCTGTGCCGACAGCGGTGGGAAATACCATGGCGATTAGGCGAGCAAGCCGACGCGAGCCTATGCCGCGTACTTCGCAACCGTGTATGGTCACGCGTCCGTCCAGGGGTGCTTGGATGCCTGCAAGGGTGCGCAGCAGCGTGGACTTGCCGCTGCCATTACGTCCCACCATGACGGTGAAGTGTGCAGGCGGTATCGCGAAGGTGACATCGGAGACTATGGGGATGCGTCGATGTCCGTGTATGTATCCGGCTGTGAGTCCGTCGGAGGCGAGTCCGGCGTCCCGATGCCCGGTTTGTTCGGCACGCGTATCCGTATCTCGTGTGCGAGTGGATGTGTCTTGTCTGTCAGTTGAAGTAGGCAATGCGGCGGTGGTTGAGGATGATGTAGATGATGACTGGGACGCCGATTATCGGGGTTATGGCGTTGACGGGTACGGCACCCCAGCGAGAAGGCAGCGTGCACATCCACAATGTCAGCAGAGCCGTTGCGGCACCGCAGGCCATTGTAAGTGGCAGCAGTCGGTGGTGGTTGGTGGAGCCTAAAGCGAGACGTGCGATGTGTGGTACGGCCAGGCCTATGAATGCTATAGGGCCGCAGTAGGCGGTGGTGACGGCAGTGAGGGTGCCGGCAGTGAGCAGGGCCCAAGCGCGCAAGGCCCAGACACGTACGCCCAAATTGGCGGCGTAATTTTCGCCCATGAGCATGGCGTTGAGGCCTTTGGCCATGAATACAGCTGCACACATGCCGATGGTGGTGATGGCAGCGGGCACGGCCATTTGGTCCCACGAGGTGTCTGAAAATGTACCCATGCCCCACAGAACATAGGTGTGTACGCTTTGTTCCGAGGCGGCGTAGTTGAGCAGTATAATGGCCGAAGAGGACAGATAGCTGATGAGGATTCCGACGATAAGGAGCATTACACCGCTGCGCAGTATTCCGGCCAAAGCTACAAGGAGGACTACAACAGCCATGGCGCCGAGTATTGCTCCTGAGACCACGGCCCCGGTGCCGGCGCCGAATAGCAGAACAAGCACGGCAACGCCCAAGCTGGCGCCCGAGCTGACGCCCATGATGGAGGGCCCGGCCAGAGGGTTGGCGAATATGGTTTGCATCAGCAGGCCGGCCACGGCCAGGGACATTCCGGCGAGTACAGCCGTGATTACTGCCGGCAGTCGCAGGTCAAGTATAATGTGTCCCCAGGTGTCCTTGTCCGGAGTGTGGCCTGTGAGTATGGACAGTACTTCCGAGGTCGGGATGTGCACCGACCCGCACACCATGGCAGCTATGGCAGCGATTGCGGCGATGGCGATGGCTGTGAACATGGCTATGGAATATCGTCGGTTCATTTGCCTGTGTAAGTGTCGTTTGTGGAGTAGAGGTCGGTGAGGTGCGGGGATGCATCGGCGTTGCCGGCATCGTGTACAGCCGATACGTCGGGGATATAAAAGCCAGGGCCGCTTTCGCCGTTACGGATGTTGCGATTGCGCAATTGCCAGAAGGCGATGGCTGCGGCAGCGGCGACGTTGAGCGAGTCGGCACCGCGGTGCATGGGTATGCGCACGGTGAAATCGGCGGCATTGATGACTTTGGGGTCGAGTCCTTCGCCTTCAGTGCCCACAATAAGAGCCAGACGTTGCCGTAGTGTCAGTCGTGGGTCGTCAAGAGCGGTGTCGTTGCCGCGAAGCGCAAGAGCGGCTGTGTCTAACCCGAGTTGGTGCAGCCTTGCGATTGTGTCGTTGCCTTGGATGTAGGCCCAGGGCACAAGGAATACACCGCCCATAGATACGCGCACGCAGCGACGATTGAAGGGGTCGCACGACCCCGGTGTGAGTAGTACAGCGTCCATGCCCAGTGCGGCGGCACTGCGGAATATCGCTCCGGTATTGGTGGTGTCGCACACACCATCTATGACGGCGACTCGTCGTGCATCGCGGCATACTTCGACATCGCTGCGAGGCGCGGGACGGCGCATGGCGCACAGCACTCCGCGTGTCAGGGTGTAACCTGTCAGGGCAGCCAGGGTGTTTCGGTCGCCGGTATACACGGGTGTGTCTTGTGGCAGGGCGGCAATTATTTCGGCTGCATCGCCGTGGATGTGTCGCTGTTCGCACAGTAGTGCCTCGGGCCGGTAGCCGTGTGCCAAGGCCACGGCTATGACCTTTGGACTTTCGACTATGAACAGCCCGTTTCTGTCACCACTCTGTCCGTGACGCAATTGCGTTTCGGTCATGTGCGCAAACATTTGTATGCGCTCATCGTGGATGTCGGAGATGTAGAGCATTTCCTGTCGGGACAATTTTTCGTGGAAGTAGGGACTTTTAAGGGTCTTAGGGCCTTTAAGGTCTTTGAGCCCTTTATCGGAGGTGGCTGTCGATGTATGCGATGATGCGGCTGCATGCTTTGCCGTCTCCGTAGGGATTGGCTATGGATGCGTGTCGTCGGTATTCGTCTTCGTCGTCGAGGTACAGCGATGCAGTGTCGACGATTTTGACCCGGTCAGTGCCTACCAGGTGTATTGTGCCGGCTTCGAGGGCTTCGGGGCGCTCGGTGACGGTACGCATCACCAGTACCGGTTTGCCCAGCGATGGAGCTTCCTCTTGGATGCCACCGCTGTCGGTGAGTATGATGTGGCTGCGTGTCATCATGTATACAAAGGGTAGGTAGTCCAACGGCTCGATAAAGAAGACGTTGGCCGGTGAGTCTTCTTTGGGGAATACTTGTGCGATGGGTCGGCGGACATTGGGGTTGAGGTGCATGGGGTATACGAAATCGACGTCGGGATATTTGGCAGCGAGGTCGCGTATGGCGTGGCATATGTCGAGAAAGCCGTCGCCGAAGTTTTCGCGTCGGTGTCCGGTTATGAGTACCAGACGCCGTGTGCCGTCGTTGAGTCGTGCTGTGTCGTATCCGCGTTCCTTGAGCAATTTGGCGGTGGATGTGCGCAATTCGGCATCGGCTTTTAGCTTGGATACTACGATGTCCAAGGCGTCAATGACAGTATTGCCCGTGACGGTGATTGCCGAAGAATCGACGTTCTCGCGCAGAAGATTGAGACGAGCCGCTTCGGTTGGTGCGAAGTGCATGGTGGCCAGACGGCCGGTGAGGCGTCTGTTCATTTCTTCGGGCCATGGGGCGTAAATGTCGCCCGTGCGCAATCCGGCTTCGACGTGTCCCACAGGTATGCGGCAGTAGAATGCGGCGAGTGCGGCAGCAGTGGAGGTGGCTGTATCGCCGTGTACCAGCACCAGGTCGGGTTTCTCATCGGCCAAAACCTGACGCATACCATCGAGGATGCGTATGGTGACATCGAAGAGGTCTTGACCCGGCCGCATGATATCAAGATCGTGTTGCGGTACTATTTCAAATAGTCCGAGGACCTGGTCGAGCATCTCTCGGTGTTGGCCGGTGACGGTTACCACGGTGTCGTAGCGGTCCGAGGCGGCCTCGAGTGCTTTGACCAGAGGTGCCATTTTGATGGCTTCGGGGCGTGTGCCGAAGACGGGCATTATTTTCTTTTTCATATCGGCTGGAATTTGTGTTGTCTTATTCCGTGTCATACTTGGAGGAACGTATATGACTGACGGATTGGGCGGTGGGATACCTCGATTGTCTGGCTCAGGTTGTTGTACTGTTCGGTGTCCGGTTGTCAGAATTTGTGCCAAAGCAGCCACCAGGCGTAGCGGATGAATTTGAAGTTGCGTGTGATTCGCCGAGGCTGGCGTATGAGACGATATGCAAATTCGAGATTGTGGTCTATCCACCAGCGAGGTGCGCGTGCCACTGTGCCGGTGAAGACGTCGAAGCTTCCGCCTAAGCCCTGATATATGGCTTTAGGCTGTCGGCGCTGCATATCGGCCATAAGTATTTCCTGCTTAGGCGAGCCCATGGCGACGAATACTATATCCGGTTTTTTTTCGGCTACATCGTCTATGAGAGCTTGTCGTTGGGCATCGTCGCGGATGTATCCGTCACGGTGTCCTACGATGCGTATGTCGGGATAGCGTTGGCGCAGGCCTTCTATGGTCTTGGCGTGTACTTCCGGGGTGGCTCCAACGATGTAGAATGTGCGGTCGGCGTGGTGTCTGTCGATGATGTGCAGCCACAGCTCACACCCGGCTATTTTGACAGCGTCTTTGGCTCCTTTTTGTCGAGCGGCGAGTACCGCTCCCGAGCCGTCGCAATATGCGATGTTGTTGTTGATTATAGGCAGGGTGGTGGTGTTGGCGTTCAAGATCTTCTCGGCGTTGACGGCCACGAGTATTCCGGGATGTGCATCGGCATAATCCATAAGGCTTTCGGCCGAGTCGAAGGCGTGTACTTTGACTCCGCGCAGGTTCACGCGGTCGTCGGCGTTTTTGCCGATGGTCGCGCGTGCGCTGTCGTTGCCTTGTGTCTGAGTCATAGATGTTATTTCTTGAAGATGCCGCAGAAGTCGAGTATAACCTTGTCCTCGCGTTGGGGCAGACCTTTGAAGGGCGTGTGTGCGGTGAGGAACACGACTATATCGGCGCGGTCGTAGGCTTCGCGGTAGTTGGTGAGCTTGTATACGGGGTGCGAGGGTACGTTTGGCTCTACTACCAGGATCTCGGCATCGGGTTTCTCTGCGACTACGGCATCAATGATATGGCGTGCCGGGCTCTCGCGCAAGTCGTCAATGTCGGGCTTGAAGGCCACGCCCATCATGGCCACAACCGGACGATGGTGGTGTTCGTTGTTAAAGCGGAGAATGGCGTTGATGGTCTTGAGTGCACACCAGTCGGCCTTATGGTTGTTGATGGCGCGTGCCTGTGCAATAATCTGCGCTTCCTCGGGGAATGCTGCGGTAAGGAAGTAGGGGTCGACTGCGATGCAGTGTCCTCCTACGCCGCAACCCGGTTGCAGGATGTTGACGCGCGGGTGCTTGTTTGCCAAGGCGATAAGTTCCCAGACATTTATGCCTGCGCGGTCGCATATCAGGGACAGCTCGTTGGCGAAAGCTATCTGCACGTCGCGTGACGAGTTTTCGGTGAGCTTACACATTTCGGCGGTGCGGGCGTTGGTGGGATGCAGAGTTCCTTGGACAAACTGTGCGTAGAAAGCCTGGGCTTTTTTTGTGGAAGCTTCATCGATGCCCCCGATAACGCGGTCGTTGTGCACCAGTTCGTAAATAACGTTGCCGGGCAGGACGCGTTCAGGACAGTATGCTATGTATATCTTGCCTTTGAGTTCGGGTCGCTCGGCAAAGATGATTTCGGCCATAGCCTCGGTGGTGCCTACGGGCGAAGTGGACTCGATGACAAAGAGGTCGCCTTCTTTGAGGCATGGAATGACGGCACGAGTGGCGGCTTCGACATAGCTTACATCGGGTTGGTGGTCGCCTTTGAAGGGCGTGGGCACTACGATGAAAAATGCATCGGCGGTTTCGGGAGCGGTCTGTGCATGCAGGCTTCCGTTTGCTACGACATCGCGCAGCAGGTCACCCAGTCCCGGTTCGATGATGTGAAGATGTCCGGCGTTTGTCTGTGCGACAACGTCGGCGTTGATGTCCACGCCGATGACGTGGACGCCGTGTTTGGCGGCAATGATAGCGGTGGGCAGTCCGATGTAGCCCAATCCCATGAAGCAGGCTTTCATAAAATGTTATGTTTTGTTTTGTATATTCGATATTATGCAGCTTGGCAGTGCCGGCTGCGGCAAGTCATAGGTTATGCCACACTCGGCGCTTTTGCGCGTGCGTGCTTAGTGTGGTGCAAAGGTACAAATTTTATTTGGATTAAGGAACTTGAAATGACAGGATACAACTTGATATGTGATACAGCATTGAGAATATGTAAAAATGAGTCTTTGGAACAGTCCGTTTTCGGGAGAGTGTGTCGATTGAAGCGAGGTGGTGACGAAACGTTGAAAATAGTGCTGATTTATGTAAAAATATGTATCCGATAATTAAAATTAGTTGATTACATACTTTTTTAGATAATGATATGTGTCTTTAGCCAAAAAAAGTCTGTATCTTTGTAGGTATAAACCCTATGGGAGGCCGTAAGGCTTTCTGCCGAAATATGTAAAGTAATGGTAAATCGATTTATAATCACAACGATAATTGTTTTCGCCTCGGTCTTGGGTGCCGATAACTCCGTTGCGGCAAAGCTTGGCGCGGATGCCAACGCAGCTGCGGCAGCAGTGCTGCGCAACTATCTGCCCGGCACCAGCGGTCTCGGTCCGATTAGAGTAGATTGCGTCGATGCCGACGATGCCGCACGCGTATTGCGTGTGGAATGTAACGAAAACTGCGCATACATACCCTTGCGTGCCGACAATCTTGCTTCTATCAAGACTGATGTGTGTACCGCTATGGGTAAGAAATATGATGGATATCGAGTGGAAATGTACGTGATTGACCGCGATCGTTCGGGCAAGGAAGTGTCTCGTACAAACATGGACAACCTCATACTTTTTGCGCCCAAGCGCGTTATAGGACCCACCGAAAAGGCACCTTTTGTCAGTGATCTCGATGCCGATGTTGCACCTCGTGGCTTGCAAAACCGCAATATCGCGTTGTGGCAGAGCCACGGATGGTATTTCGAGCCCAAGCTCAATCGTTGGGAATGGCAGCGTGCCCGCATATTCCAGACAGTCGAAGACTTGTATACCCAAAGTTATGTCATGCCCTTCCTGATGCCTATGCTTCGCAATGCGGGAGCTTACGTCATGAGCCCTCGCGAGCGAGATGTTAATACCACCGAAATCATTATAGACAATGATGGCGGCAACGCCTCCGGTGCGGTGGTGTATGGCAGTGCATGGACTGCAGGTCAGACTCCCGGCTTCGGGTATGTCAAGACCGAATTACACAACGGCGATAATCCCTTCCGCGATGGTACAGCCTTGAGCGCCATCACCGTTGACCACGCCTCCGAAGCCTCGGAAGTGCGTTGGATGGCCAATATTCCGCAGCGTGGCACTTATGCGGTATATGTTTCGTATGTCAGTGACGATGCCTCGGCCACGGACGCAGCTTATACCATTAATACCGCAGGCGGAGCACGCCACTTTACAGTAAATCAGTCTATGGGTGGTGGCACATGGATATACCTCGGGCACTTCGACCTTGCCGCCGGACATCAGACCGTGGTCACCTTGTCCAATCTGTCGGGCAAGGCCGGAAGCACCATAAGTGCCGATGCCGTCAAGATAGGTGGCGGTATGGGCAACGTGGCACGTAAGGTCATTGAGCCACTTGATTCGATAGATTATGAATACGTTGCCAGCGGTTATCCCCGTTTTACCGAGGGTGCACGCTACTGGTTGCAATGGGCAGGCGCTCCCGACAGCGTATATACGCCATCTAAAAACGTCAATGATTACACCGATGACTACCGCTGTCGCGGCCTATGGGTCAATTGGTTGACCGGAGGGTCGTCCATGCTTCCCGACAGCAAGGGTCTGCGTATACCCGTGGATTTATCCTTTGCATGGCATTCCGATGCGGGTACGACGCTCAATGATTCGATTATAGGAACCTTGGGCATATACTGCACCGATGGGCAAGAACGCGGCACCGAATACGCCAACGGCACTTCGCGCTACGCTTCGCGCGACTTTACCGATTTGGTAATGACCAATATCACCAATGACATTCGTCGTACTTTCGAGCCCAATTGGACGCGCCGAGGCATGTGGAATCAATCCTACTACGAGGCTCGTGTGCCCGAGGTGCCGGGTATGCTGCTCGAATTGCTTTCGCATCAGAATTTTGCGGACATGAAGTACGGCCTTGACCCCGAATTCCGTTTTGTCGTATCGCGCGCCGTCTACAAAGGTATGCTTCAATTTCTGGCATCGCGCGACGGTTACGATTACGTGGTGCAACCTCTGCCTGTACACAACATTGCTGTGACAGCAGCCGGCAAGGACGGGCACTATGCTTTGACATGGGTCGCTACCATCGATACACTTGAAGCGACGGCGACTCCCACATATTATAATATAGAAGAAAGGGTAGGCGACGGCGCCTTTGTAAAAGTAGCACGCGTTACCAAACCCTATTACGATATCACCGTTAATGATGACGCTATACACAGCTACCGTGTCATCGCCGGCAACGATGGTGGCGTGTCCTTCCCCTCAATGGTAGTGGCTCTGTGCCATCGTCCCGAGGTTCCGCGTGTTGAGATTGTCAACGGCTTCACTCGCGTGAGTGCTCCCGATTGGTTTGACTCGGGTGACATTGCCGGTTTTTATGACGAGCGCGACCCCGGAGTGCCCTACATGCAGGACATCAGTTACATAGGTCGTACCTTTGAGTTTCGTCGCAACATTCCGTGGATGGACGATGATGCAGCCGGATTTGGTGCTTCGCGAGCCAATTACGAAGACAAAGTCTTGGCCGGCAACACTTACGACTATATTTACATCCACGGACAAGCCGTGCGCGAAGCCGGCTATGGTTTTACAAGCAGCAGTGCTTCAGCCTTCGCTTCCCGTCCTGTAAGCAAAGACGATGCTCGTGTGGTAGACCTCATCTTGGGCAAGCAGAAAGAGATAGCCAAAGGTCGCGGAGTTTATGGCACACGCTACAAGACTTTTGATACGGCTCTTCAGAGCAAAATCGAAGCTATGACCAAGGCCGGAACATCCTTCTTTGTCAGCGGGGCGTTTGTGGCTACAGACTTATGGGACAATCCATTCTCGAGCAAGGAAACGGCCGAGCGCGACCAACGTTTTGCTACCGAAGTTCTCGGATACCACTGGCGAGTAGGCCAGGCCACTGTCGAAGGCAGCGTTTACCAGGTACAGACACGCTTTGACCGGCTCAATGCCGAAGCGACATACCCCTTCCACGTTACGCTCAACGCCGAGAGCTATGCAGCCGAGTCACCGGACTCCTTCTACGCCCCCGATGCTAAGAAAGGTTGCACCTTCCTGCGCTACAGCGAGAACAATCTCGTAGCCGGTACAGCCTTTGACAACGGTGCATACCGCACAGTGGTCATTGGTTTCCCCTTCGAGACCATCTCCGATGCCGAAGCCCGTACAGCCCTTATGAATCGCGTGCTCCGCTTCTTCGAACCCTTAACCAAGGTTGCAGTAGCTCCGGCCAAAAAAACAAAGAAACGTTGATACCCCACATTGAAAATAATATAGTGACAGCCTCCGAATCATAAGCGTCCAAACACCCTAAGAGACTAAGAGCTTTAGGACATTAAAGACCCTAAGGATCCTAAGGACCTTAAGAAAGTAGAGAGGATAAAGGTCAAATAAACGCTACAATACATAGAAACATCCAAAAAATCATTTATAAAATATTATCCCTATGAGACAAGCAATAGACTGCTTCATTCCGTACGTTGATGCTGCCCAGGCCAAAGCCACCATCGACGGACTTCGCGAAAGCGCCTTAGTCAACAACATCTATCTGCTAGCCACCGATGCCGCAGCCACCGCTGTAGAAGGCTGCACCATGGTGCACATTGATGCGCTTAACTCCTCGGATACCATGCTCAAGATTGCCGAGGCCGCCAAGGCACCCTACACACTGTTGTACACCAAATACAACAACCTCGTGATGGGATACTTTGCCCTTGACCGCTTTGTGCGCTTGGCCGGAGATTCCAAGGCCGGTATGATGTATGCCGACTCGTACACTGTCATCGAAGGCAAAAAGAGCAATGCTCCGGTCATCGATTATCAGGAAGGCTCGCTCCGCGACGACTTCAACTTTGGCTCGGTGCTCTTCTTTAACACCGAGGTCCTCAAGAAGGCTGCCGCCGGTATCGACGTACACTACACAGCTGCCGGTCTCTACGACCTGCGTCTGCGTCTGAGCCGCATAGCACCCATCGTACACATCAACGAATACCTCTACAGCGATGTAACCATTGACAATCGTAAGAGCGGCGAAAAAATATTTGATTATGTAGATCCCAAGAACCGCGGCGTCCAAATCGAAATGGAAAAGGCCTGCACCGCGCACCTCAAAGCTGTAGGAGGATACCTCGAGCCTAAATTTGATGAAATCGACTTCAACAAGGGCAACTTCGAATACGAGGCTTCTGTGATCATCCCCGTGCGCAACCGCATTCGTACTATCCGCGATGCTATACGCAGCGTCCTGTCCCAAAAGACCGACTTCCCCTTCAACCTCATCGTCATTGACAACCACTCGACAGACGGTACCACCGAGGCTATCGACGAGTTCAAGGACGACCCACGTCTGGTACACATCGTGCCTCAGCGCGATGATCTGGGCATCGGCGGTTGCTGGAATGCAGGTGTACAGCATCCCAAGTGCGGCAAATTTGCCGTGCAGCTGGACAGCGATGACGTATATTCCGATGAGAACACCTTGGCCAAGATGGTTGCAGCCTTCTACGAGCAAAAGTGCGCCATGGTTGTAGGTACATACATGCTTACAGACATCGACAAAAACCCCATACCGCCGGGCGTAATCGACCACAAAGAATGGACTCCGGAGAACGGCCGCAACAACGCACTGCGCATCAATGGTTTGGGCGCTCCCCGAGCATTCTATACTCCCGTATTGCGCGAAATCCACGTGCCCAATACCTCCTATGGTGAAGACTATGCTCTGGGTCTGGCCTTCTCGCGTCACTTCCAGATAGGTCGTGTATACGATGTTGTATACCTGTGCCGTCGCTGGGAAGACAACTCCGATGCCGCCCTCGACATCGTTAAGATGAACAACAACAACTTGTACAAGGACCGTATCCGTACTTGGGAACTGCAAGCACGCCGCGCATTGGTAGCAGCCAAGTGAGGCGTCCTGTAAGTAGACAACCCAAAGGGACAACCTCCAAACCCGCTTGAGTATCGGGCTGTCCTCTCCATGAGAGGGCAGCCCCGTGCCAACGGTTTTTCGTGGCGTAAAGCAAAGTCGGCTGTATGGTTCAGCGCCATATAAATTAGCCGGGTCGTAGCCATGTAATTATCCATCCACTATAATAGCAACAACATCATAGCGATGTCCACAATCACATCACAACAAGCCAACCAACTGATTAAGGATCAATGCGCCGTATGGGAGCAGGCCGCCAACAACTTCGAAGCCCTTAAGACCGTTAAGGTCAAGACTCTCGATGTCGATGGAATGCATATAAAAGTTCAATTCAATCCCGCGCGCATCGTATCGTCTGCCGCTAAGGTGGACGCCAAAAGTCTCAAAGAACGTAAATGTTTTTTGTGCGAGGCCAACCGTCCCGCCGTACAGACCGGACTGCTCTGGGGCGATAACGATAAGTACATAGTACTGATCAATCCCTTCCCCATATTTCCGCGCCACCTCACCATCCCCGACAATCGTCATGTCGACCAGTTGGTGGCAGATCGCGCTAAGGATATGATGGATTTGGCCGCCCAACTGGACGAGTATACAGTCTTTTATAACGGGCCCAAGTGTGGAGCCTCCGCTCCCGACCACATGCACTTCCAGGCCGGAAACAGTGACTTCCTTACTTTGGGAGACGACCTCGAGGATGCCGAACTGAAGACCATAATTGAGGACGAAGGCGCTACTTTGGCTTTGGTGGATACATTGCCGCTGAAGATTTTTGTGATTGATGCAGAAGATTCCGAAGCCGGAGCACGCTTGTTCGGACGCCTGTACAGCGCCATCCCCGTGCCCGAAGGCGAGCGCGAGCCAATGATGAACATTTTGTGCTATGCCACACCGGCCGGTATCCGTATGGTTGTAATTCCGCGTAAACGTCATCGCCCCTCCTTCTATGGTACAGAAGGCAAGGATTGTATGCTGCTGTCGCCGGCATCCGTGGACATGGGCGGCGTATTCATCACGCCCCGTCCCGAAGACTTCGAACGCATGGACGCCGACATTATACGTCGCATCTATAACGAGTTGTGTCTCAACCTCGACGAAATCACGGCAATAGCATCAAATGTTAAATAAACACTGCGTATCATGAACGAACCGCATATCAAAGTTGGTATCCTAAGCGCGCCGCGCATAGATGTAGACTTTCTTGGCGACTTCACCACTGCAGATGGTAATACTATTACCGGGGCGCAAAGCCTTGCCATAACAGAAGGCGGACGCATTGTCTGGCAAAATCGTGAGTACGACACTATCGCCTTTCATCCCAAAACACGCCAAGACATCTTTGAAATCAAGGATGTTGTCATCGGTGTCAACTTTCACTGGGAACGCAAAGAAAATCAGCGTTTCAGTGGCAGTGCATCTTTTATTGTCGAAGGCGACAAATTGACCATAATCAACGTATTGCCCGTTGAGGACTACTTGCTAAGTGTCATATCTTCCGAGATGAGTGCTAATGCATCGCTGGAACTGCTCAAGGCTCACGCAGTGATTTCGCGTTCGTGGCTCTTGGCACAAATCCAAAAGAATAAGGCCATAGCCGAAAGTGGTTCCAAATACAATGCATGTACCGAGACGGAAAGCGAACGCGTCAAGTGGTACGATCGCGAAGACCATGTCAACTTTGATGTCTGCGCGGATGACCACTGCCAACGCTATCAGGGTGTTACGCGTCAGTCTACACCCAAGGTTGCCGAAGCCATAGCCGCCACACGCGGACAGGTATTGGTATATGACGGAGAATTGTGCGATGCGCGTTTCAGCAAATGCTGCGGCGGCGTCTTCGAGCAATTTGAGTACTGCTGGGAGCCCAAGCACTTCCATTATCTGGGCGCTCGTCGAGACGGTGTAGCCGAAGGCGATTACCCCGACTTGCGTGATGAGAGTGCAGCCTCGCAATGGATACAAACACGGCCCGAGGCTTTCTGCAATACTTCAGATGCGGCAATCCTTTCGCAGGTACTCAACAACTACGATCAAGAAACCAAGGACTTCTACCGCTGGGAAGTACGCTACACACGCCAAGAGCTCAGCGAATTGGCCGCACGACGCAGTGGTATAGACTTTGGCGACATCGTAGATATGATACCTTTGGAGCGCGGTACTTCGGGACGCATCGTGCGTCTCAAGATTGTAGGCATCAAGCGTACGATGATTATAGGCAAGGAATTGGAGATACGCAAGACCTTATCGTCAAGCCATCTATACTCTTCGGCCTTTGTAGTCGAACGCGTGAATGTAGATGATGCTACCGGACTTCCCGAAGCCTTTGTGCTGCATGGAGCAGGGTGGGGGCACGGCGTAGGCTTATGCCAGATAGGCGCTGCCGTCATGGGCGCCCGAGGCTACAAATACGACCAAATACTGCGCCACTACTTCATCGACGCCACCATCGAGACACTATATAAATAATGTCAATGCGATACGACAAATGATGTAGCGACAGAGATAACTATACAAATAGGCCTAAGGACATCAATAGCGCAATCGCGCCTGTGTCCGAACTGCCAAACAACAGAATAATAATCCGCCAAAATGTGCGGAGCGATAATCGAGACAATCCAACACCAATAAACAAACCCTTTACCGACGCAGTAAGCGACGGTTCGGACTTTTGAGTCCGGAAAACATCGAAAACAATATGTCACAAACCGAAAAAGCGACTAAGCGCAACCCGTGGGCATGGATACCGACGCTGTATTTTGCCCAAGGTATCCCCTTCATCTTCATCAATATGGTGACGATGGTACTTTTCACCCAATTGGGCATGAGCGAAACCGATGCCGCCCTTTACACAGGCTGGCTGTATCTACCTTGGGTCATCAAACCCTTCTGGGGCCCATTGGTGGATATTATGAAGACAAAACGCTGGTGGACTGTAATCATGCAATTGTGTGTGGCTGTAGGTCTTGCCGGTATAGCTTTTACACTGCCGCAGCCTACGGGTGAGGAAATCAAGGCCGGACTTCACATTAATGAGTTTACCATTTGCCTGTTCTTTTACGTTTTTACCGCTTTCTGCTCGGCCACACATGACATAGCCTCCGACGGCTTCTATATGATAGCCTTGGACACTAACCAGCAGTCTTTGTTTGTCGGTATTCGCTCAACTTTCTACCGTTGTGCCAATGTCTTTGGACAAGGCGGTCTGGTGATGATTGCCGGTGCGCTTACAGTTGCTTTGGATGGAGATAAAGCCGCTGCATGGAAATGGACCGTTGCCGGATGCTCTGTATTCTTTGCCATAGTGTTCCTATATCATGCTTTCATTCTGCCTTATCCCAAGACAGACCGTGCCGTAGGTTCAAATGTACAAAAGAAAACTGCCGGAGCCATCATGCGTGAATTTGGCGGATCTTTCGTAACCTTCTTCCAGAAAAAGCACGTGATACTGGCTATGCTTTTCATGCTCCTCTATCGTCTTCCCGAAGCTCAGGTAGTCAAATTGTGCCAGCCGTTCCTATTAGCCAGTCGTGATGCCGGCGGCTTGGGTATGACCCCCGAACAGGTAGGTCTGTCCTATGGAACACTCGCCATCATCGGTCTCACCATCGGCGGCATTATCGGTGGTATCTGCGCATCGCGCGGCGGTCTGCGCAAATGGATTTGGCCCATGGCCTTGGCTACCTCACTTAACTGTGTGGCTTATATTATACTATCCAACGTTCAGCCTGAGTATAGCACTCTGTCCGGACAAATAACTGTATGGACATGTCTCGTACTCGAACAATTTGCCTACGGCTTTGGCTTTACAGCTTTCATGCTGTTCATGATGTACTTCGCCGATGGTCCTTACAAAACTTCCCATTATGCCATTTGCACAGCTTTCATGGCTTTGGGTATGATGCTTCCCGGTATGGCAGCAGGATGGATTAAGGAAGTCCTACTGGGCAACTCGTACAGCAACTTCTTCTTCTGGGTTCTGGGCTGCAACCTTGCCACTTGGGCAGTGACCTTCCTGGTACGTCGTCATATTGATCCCGCTTACGGCGCCAAGAATGCAGCCGCAAACGAGGCCGAAGAAAAATGACGCCAATTAGGTATCGGAGATATAATGCAAGATATAATATTACATCATAGATATACTACATCTAAACACTTGATATGTCAACCAAACGACTATTAGCGGCTGCCCTCGGGGCTGCCTTGGCCCTCGGGGCAACGGCGCATGTCAAGCCCGGCATAGAAGTGCTGCGCGACCGCGGCTTCGAAGGCCTTAAAGGCAAGCGCGTGGGACTAATTACCAATCCTACCGGAGTAGACAACAACTTGCGCAGCACCATCGACATTCTGCATGAGGCGCCCGGCGTGACCCTCGTGGGACTGTATGCTCCCGAGCACGGTGTCCGAGGCGATGTACACGCCGGCGACCACGTGGACAATATGACCGACCCCGCCACCGGTGTCACTGTATATTCCATATACGGCAAAAATCGCAAGCCCACTGCCGAGATGCTCAAGGATGTGGACGTCCTTGTATATGATATTCAGGATATAGGCTGTCGTTCGTATACTTTCATATCCACTATGGGTTTGGCTATGGAAGCCTGCGCCGAACTCGACAAGGAATTCATGGTTCTTGACCGACCCAATCCCGTAGGCGGAAACAAGGTTGAAGGCAACCTTGTGGAAGACTCGTGCATATCCTTCGTCAGTCAGTTCGCTATTCCGTATCTTTACGGCCTTACTCCCGGCGAATTGGCTATGTATCTCAACGACAAGGGCATGATAGGCAAGAAGAAAGTTAAGCTTACCGTTGTTCCTATGGATGGCTGGCGACGAAATATGACCTTCGCGCAGACCGAGATGCCTTGGGTGCTGCCCTCACCGCATATTCCCAACCCCGAGGCTGCGGTACTCTATCCCGTCAGCGGTATATTGGGCGAATTGGGATACGTCAATATCGGTGTGGGTTACACTATGCCTTTCAAGCTATTCTGTGCACCTTGGACCAACGCCGAGGAATTGGCTCGCCGCCTCAACGGACTTGCCCTGCCCGGAGTGATGTTCCGCCCCATACACATCAAGCCCTTCTATAGCGCTTATAAGGGAGAAAACATCCAGGGCGTGGAAGTATATATCACCGATGCCGAGGCTGCCCCGTTGTCGCTGATACAGTTCTACGTAATGCAGGAAATGGCGGATATGAATCCCGAAAAGGCCACTTTCAAAGAAGGCAATGCCGACTCCGGACGCTTTGATATGTTCGACAAGGTTTCCGGTAGCAAGGAGATACGCCGCCGCTTCGGCCGTCGCCACAAAGTGGCAGATATCATCGACTACTGGAATAAGGATGCAGCCGCTTTCAAAGAGGCCTCCAAACCATACTATCTGTATAAATAATAAAGCGAGTGATGGGAAAATAGGAATTATGGGAGAATAGGGACGGAGCGATATAGGTGTATTAGCCAATGCGATATAGTCGCCAATCCCTAATTCCTTATCCCAATCACTTAAGCCATACGCTATACGCAATACAAGCATTATCAAGACTGTCAAACCAGATGCCTGACCATAAGCAGAACGCAATTAAGGCGTTCATACGAGAATTAAAAAAGACCGTAGACGCCGACCGCGTTTATACCGATGAATTACGTCGCCTCGCATGGGGAGCCGATGCCGGATTCTATCATCTTATACCCAAGGTGGTTGTACGTGCAAAAAATCGTGAGGAGGTTTCGATAATTCTCCGCATGGCCAGCGACTACCATCTTCCCGTGACCTTTCGGGCTGCCGGTACCAGCCTTTCCGGCCAGGCCATCAGCGACTCGATACTCATAGTCGCCGGCAAGAATTGGGAAGATTATGAAATCTCGGGCGATGCCTCCATCATCACCTTGCAGCCCGGCATAATAGGGCAGCGTGTCAACGAACTGCTTGCGCCTTACGGACGGATGTTCGCACCCGATCCGGCTTCAAAAAAATCTGCTATGGTCGGCGGCATCATCATCAACAATGCCTCGGGTATGAATTGCGGTACGCACGCCAACAGCGACCGCATACTTCGATCGATGGGTATCATTTTGGCAGACGGAACCATGCTTGATACCGCAGATGAGGATTCTCGCAGGAATTTCGAGCAAGTACACCCCGAGATCATACGCGAAATCTGCGACATACGCGATGAAATACGCTCTGACGCCGAATTGGTAGCTCAGATCAAGCGTAAATACTCCATAAAAAATGTCACGGGTCTCAATCTTCGTCCGTTTGTCGTTTACGATGATCCGTTTGACATTATTGCCCATTGCATGGTAGGAAGCGAAGGCACGCTCGGCTTTATGTACAGCGCTACAGTTGAGACCTCCCATCTGTATCCGCTTGGAGCCAGTGCAATGCTTTATTTTGAGGATTTGGCCGAGGCTTGTCGTGCAGTCGTGGCTATGCGCAAGCAAGCTCCGGTATACTCTTGTGAGCTTCTTGACAAAAAATCCCTTGCATCTGTCAATGACACCACCGGCGAGGGCCTGACCGCGCTATTGTTGGAGACCAAGGCCGATGACGAAGCCTCCCTCCAAGCCAATATTTCAGCTATCATGGAGACTCTGCGATCTTTTAAGATGTATGTAGAGCCGCATTTCACCACCGACCCGGCCGAGTACGGCAAATGGTGGGGAATGCGCAGCGGGGTTTTCCCGGCTGTGGGCGGTACTCGACCCTTAGGCACCACCGCCTTGATAGAAGACATAGCATTCCATATTGATGACCTGCCCGAAGCATCGGTCAAATTGCAACAGTTGCTCATTGATTCCGGATATGATGACGCGTGCATCTACGGACACGCTCTCGAAGGCAACTACCACTTCGTGATAGCCCAAAGTTTTGATACACAGGCCGAAATAGACCGCTATAAGGGTCTGATGCAGGCCATAGAACATTTGGTGGTAGACGAATACGGCGGCTCGCTCAAGGCCGAACATGGCACCGGACGTAATATGGCGCCTTTTGTGCGTAAAGAGTGGGGACCCAAAGCCTACAACTTCATGCGTCGCCTCAAGCATGCTCTCGATCCGCATGGAATACTTAACCCTGGAGTTGTCTTCAACGATGACCCCGAATGTTATATCAAGGCCTTGAAATCGCTGCCTTTGACCGATCCCGAAGTTGATCGCTGCATCGAATGCGGCTTCTGTGAGGTCAATTGCGTTTCATGCGGATTTAGCCTCTCGGCACGCCAACGCGTAGTTGTCCAGCGTGAAATCTCCCGTCTGGAACGCAGCGGCGAGAATCCCGGACTTCTTAAGACCCTGCGTCGCCAGTTTGCACGACTTGGGGATGCCACTTGCGCCGGTGACGGCTTGTGTTCGCTGTCGTGTCCTATGCACATCAATGCCGGCGAAATGGTACACCATATACGCCAACGCAACCTCCCGCCTACATCCATAGGCTACAAGACCGGCAATTGGGCGGCCAACCACTTGGCCGGCATCGAGGCCACGCTTCGTCCGGTGCTGTCCACTGCTTCGGGAGTACGCCGTATATTGGGCGACAATGCCGTTAACTCCATAGGTCGTACCCTTCATCATATCGGAGTACCACTGTGGACAGCCGCTTTGCCCACGGCTTGTCGTTTGCCCAAAGACGCACCCCGGCCCTCCGAGCTTCCGCGTAAGGTTGTATACTTCCCCTCGTGCATCAACCAAACGATGGGCGGCACTCCCGAGAAGGGCGTCAAAATCGAGCCTTTGGTGGCGGTGATGACTCGCCTATGCAATAAGGCCGGATACGAAGTCATATACCCCAAGGATATGAAGCGCCTATGCTGTGGTATGATTTGGGAAAGCAAGGGTATGCCCGATATAGCTGATCGCAAGACCGCCGAATTAGAAAAAGCATTGCTTGAAGCCAGTGACAATGGTCGCTATCCGGTATTGTGCGATCAGAGTCCGTGCCTGCATCGTATGCGCAACCATATCAAGAGTATGCACCTTTACGAGCCTGCCGAGTTTATTGCCACATTCTTGGCTCCGCATTTGCATTTCCGGCCTATAGACCGTCCTGTGGCAGTACATGTTACCTGCTCGACGCGCCATATGGAACTGGCAGACACCATAATAGGTTTGGCACGACGCTGTTCCACGGACGTACTGGTGCCCACAGAGGTCGGCTGTTGCGGTTTTGCAGGCGATAAAGGTTTTATGTTGCCCGAGTTAAATAGTTGGGCACTACGCAAGCTACGCCCGCAAATCGAGTCCGCACATGTGGCCGAGGGATATTCCAATTCGCGCACATGCGAAATAGGTCTGACCACCAATAGCGGAGTACCCTACAAATCCATAGCCTACCTTGTAGACGAGGTTACATCTTCCGTCAAGGCAATGGAAGATTGTAAGGAGTGACGTCCGAAATACGCCTGACATAACCAATTATAACAAGCTACAATAATCCAAACCAAGCCTTATAATGACAACTACAACAACTACTCACCACAGCCATGCCGACAAGCCCCGTCCCAAACGTCTTTTGGCGTTAGACATCCTGCGAGGAGTTACCATCGCGGGAATGTTGCTGGTCAATAACCCCGGCTCGTGGGGACACATCTATGCTCCGCTTGAACATGCATCATGGAATGGCCTGACTCCTACAGACCTTGTTTTTCCGTTCTTTATGTTCATCATGGGCGTATCGACTTATTTTTCGCTTAAGAAGTACAATTTCCAGCTCAGTGCCCATGCTTTTGCCAAGATACTACGTCGCACCGTAGTTATATTCTTCATAGGCCTTTTCATAGCATGGACCAGCCTGACTATGCGTGGATTTATCAACAATAATATGCCGTTAAGCGAAGCCATATTCAACTTCGAGCACCTGCGTATTCTCGGCGTTATGCCGCGTCTGGCTCTATGCTATGGCATAGGTTCGTTGTTGGCCCTTGCCTTCGGACGCCGCAGGCTGCCGTGGGCTATCGCCGGTATTATCGTGCTTTACGGTATTATCCTTTTGGTAGGCAACGGCTTCGAATTCTCGGACAGCAATATCGTAAGCCGCGTAGATTATGCTGTACTTGGCGAGACTCATATGTATCATGACACCATCGACGGTGTTAAATTGGCTTTTGATCCCGAAGGCCTGCTGAGTACACTGCCAGCTATAGCACATATGCTCATAGGTTTCATCTGCGGCGGAATGATAATGTCCACCAAAGACAATATCGTGCGCATCAATAAACTATTCATCGTAGGCACAGTGCTCACCTTTGCCGGCTTCCTGTTCAGCTACGGAATGCCCATCAACAAAAAAATATGGTCTCCCACTTTTGTGCTTACTACCTGCGGACTTGCTGCCAGCTTCCTGGCCTTGCTTATATGGGTGATAGACATCAAAGGGTACAAGCGTTGGAGCCGTTTCTTCGAGGTATATGGCATCAATCCGCTGTTCCTCTATGTCTTCGGCTCACTGTTGAGCATCTTTGTAGGCTTTATCAAAATTCCATATCAAGCGGCAGAAAGCGGTCTCATCTCCATCAAGGGCTGGCTGTATGAGGCTGTATTTACCCCCATGTGTTCCGGAGACGAGACCTTGGCTTCGCTGTGCTTTGCCTTGTGCTTCGTCATCTTTGTCTGGGCTGTAGGCCTTATCCTTTATCGAAACAAAATATACATTAAGATATGATCCTTATAGCAGATTGTGGAAGCACCAAAATCGATTGGTGCCTCGTCGAAAACTCGAAAGTAGTAAAACAAGTGTTTACCTGCGGCATGAATGCCATCATGTTGACGCAGGAAGAAATGGCGGCACGCATAGCCACCGAACTCGTACCCGAAATCAAGCAATATGTACCCAAGGTTACGTCCGTATACTTCTATGGTGCAGGATGCATCAATGAAGAAGTGTGTGCCAACGTAGCCGAGGCTATACGTGCCTCTGTGCCTGCTCCCGTCATTGAGGTGGCCACCGACTTGTTGGCCGCAGCACGCGCATTGTGCGGCCGCTCGGCCGGCATAGCTTGCATCCTTGGTACAGGTAGCAATAGCTGCTACTATGACGGCGAAAAGATATGTGATAATGTGTCACCTCTGGGTTATATCCTCGGTGATGAGGGCTCGGGTGCCGTTTTGGGCAAAATATTGCTGGGTGATGTACTCAAGAACCAGTTGCCTAAGGCCCTGTGCGAAAAATTCCTCAAGCAGTATGATCTGGATCGCATGACCATTATTCGTCGTGTCTACAAGGAGCCGCAAGGCAACCGCTTCATGGCATCGGTGACCCCCTTCCTGATACAAAACATTGAGGAACCCTCCATCCATAGTCTGGTGCTCAACTCGTTCAAGTCCTTCTTTGTACGCAACATTTGCCAATATAAGGGCCACGAGAAGTTTAGCGTCAACTTTATAGGCTCGATAGCCTACTACTACCGCGATGTGCTGGCCGAAGCCGCAGCGGCTGTGGGCTGCACTGTTGGCACTATCATCAAGAGCCCCATGGAAGGCCTCATCCGTTTCCACTCGATGCCCGCCTGAGCTACGAGAGTATAAACGAACATATACAGCATTAAAATTCACACAATACACATAATATACTTATGGCATTTGTAAAAATAAGCGAGCAGCCCTCGCTTTACAACGACCTTGAAAAAAAGTCTGTAGGCGAAATTCTGCATGACATAAACACCGAGGATAAGAAAGTGGCATTTGCGGTTGAGAAAGCCATACCGCAAATTGAAAAACTCGTTATCGAGATAGTAAGCCGTATGCGTCGCGGCGGACGTATATTCTATATGGGTGCCGGTACCAGCGGACGTCTGGGCGTACTCGATGCCAGTGAGATACCTCCTACATTCGGCATGGACCCCTCGTGGGTGATAGGCATCATTGCCGGTGGCGACATCGCCCTGCGCAATCCTGTAGAGAACGCCGAAGACGACACCGAGCAAGGTTGGAAAGACCTTCAAGCCTTCGGCATTAATGATCGTGACACGGTCATCGGCATAGCCGCCTCCGGCACCACCCCTTACGTCATTGGAGCCATCAAGACCGCTCGCGCACATGGCATACTTACCGCAGCCATCACCTCCAACCCCGATGCGCCTATCAGCGAAGCTGCCGATATCGCCATCGAAATGATTGTCGGCCCCGAATATGTCACCGGCAGCAGCCGTATGAAGTCAGGCACAGGCCAAAAGATGATTTGCAATATGATTACAACCACTGTAATGATACAGATGGGACGTGTCAAAGGCAACAAGATGGTCAATATGCAGTTGTCCAACGCCAAGCTCGTGGATCGTGGCACACGTATGGTCGTTGAAGAGCTCGGATTGCCATACGATGAGGCCAAGCGATTGCTTCTGCTCCACGGCTCGGTAAAAGAAGCTGTAGATGCTTATCGTAAACAGTAAAATGTTATACGTCATGAAAATCCGGACAATAGTCGCCGTGACTGCTTTGGCGGCCATGGCCCTGCCTGTCGCAGCGCAACATCGGTGCTGTCACAGTGTCTCGGTGCCTGATACCGTGCAGTGCACACGCTTGCAGTACTACATAGACATGCAGCACCAGAATAAGTATACCGAATTGTGGGGCCAGCGTGCCACCATCTTTGAGGCTCTGCCTGTGGATACAAACGACATTGTCATGCTGGGCAACTCGCTGACACACGGATGCGAATGGCACGAGCTTTTGGGTATGCCCAATGTGCTCAATCGCGGCATTATCGGCGATGTCATCGAAGGTATTCGCTTGCGCGTCGATCCCATCTTGAACGGACATCCCAAGAAGATTTTCCTACTGGCAGGTGTCAACGATGTCAGCCATAATCTGAGTGCCGACAGCATCGCCAACGCCATGGGCGAATTGATAGACTATATACGTACACGTTCGCCTCAGACGCGCTTGTATGTGCAGTCGATGCTGCCTATCAACAACTCGTTCGGCCGTTATAAGAATCTCAAAGACAAGGAGCAGGTGATACGTGATGCCAATGTGCTGGTTGCTGCCATGGCGCAGGACAAGGGCTTTACGTGGATAAACCTGTATACAGCCGTAGCCGATAAGGACGGCAATCTTCGCAAGGATCTCACTAATGACGGTTTGCATCTGCTTGCCCCCGGTTATCGCATTTGGGCAGACATCATTCGTCCATATATCAACGAATAAGCTTGTATAGACTGAGCCAATACGGCTCGGAGATATAGCAATTACAGAGGGCGCCCACTTCCGATGGACGCCCTCTGTAATTGCTACTTTATCTTGATGTAAGCCGAGCTAATGCCGATGCCGATTCAACGTCGAGCGCTGATAGTGAGGCTGCGTGTGCCGAAAGCGTATGCCGCTGCACGTACCTCACGGCAATTGTCCGGAATGGTGACCGGCATAGTGTATATCGGCGAAGTTTGGTCAGGCTCGGTGCCATCGAAGGTGTAGCGTATCACTACTTCGGTGGATGTGGGGTAGGGGCTGTTGATATGAGCCATACAGCCATCAAGACGTATGCCGGGCTGACGCAAATGCACGTTCAGGCTCTGCGAAGCGTAAAAAGGCAGATCGCGTGTGCCGACAATGGCGTTGAACTGAGCCTCGGAATATGTCGAGTCGCAATTCCAGGCGCGTTCGGCAAGTCCCAAAATCTTTGGCATAAGATATGTCTTGAGTTGAGCGGCACTACGTATGGTTTCGCCGAAGACTTGGGCGTTAAGGCCCAAGACCTTGCCCTGTCCTTTGTCCATGGCCGGGCACAGCCGATGCGCATATGCGTTGAAAGCCGAAAATTCGTCTACATATCCACCCCAGGCCAATCCCGGTTCCTGTGGGTCGCGGCTGTAGGCGAGGTCAAAATACAGGTGGTTTACATTGCTTAATATGGTCGGAAATCCAGCAAGTAGGACACGGTCGGTAACGTTGCCGTTGCCTTGACGCGACAATGTACTCCAACAGTTGACGCCTCCGGCGACCGGAGCTATGGACTTATTGTAATCTTCGTCATGATCCAAGGCCACTTCTTGCCATCCGTGCATCGGTATGTGCCGTGCAGCCAGCATTGCGGCTATGCGTTGCACGTAGTAGGCATGAACCCGGGTTTGTGTCTGTAGGTGTTCGCGCTCCTTGAGCCGAGCAACGGCAGTCGAACCGTCCCAAGCTCCGCGTGGCACCTCGTCGCCTCCGATGTGAATGCCGATGAGCGGCACTCCGGCATCATGGTACATCGATGCTATTTCGTCAATGACCTTTTCCATAAAACGGTAAGTGCTTTCCAATGCCGGGTTCATTATATTGTCGTGGAAAGCCTGTGCCGAGGTGTAGTGCGAGGTGTCTCCGTCTTCAATAAGGCGAAATCTGTCGTCGCCGCAGTTGAGTCTTCGAGCCTCCATGGCCCGTATGGCGGCACGTGCGTGCCCGGGGGACTCTATTTCCGGCACAACTTCGATGCCCATATTGTGGGCTGTGCGTATCAGGTCTATGAAATCTTCGCGTGTGAAGTACCCGTTGGAAGTCCCTGTGTCGGTGCGTGGATTGCCGTCTCCGGCAAAAAACTGCTTGAGGTACGTGCGTTCGTCCAACGTGTATCCACGGTGTGCGCCAACGTCCGTCAATTCGGGTAGTCCCGGAATCTCGAGGCGCCATGCCTCGTCATCCGTGATATGGAAATGTAGTCGGTTGAGACGATTGGAAGCCATCAGAGCCAATATTACCTTCATCGTTTGCGGCTTTTGGAAATTGCGTGCAATATCTATCATCAGACCTCGCCACGGCATATCGGGCCAGTCTTCAATGACCACGTCTGGGATGCGTCCGAGGCTGTCGCGTCGGCTCAATACCTTAGAATAAAAGGATATGTAGGTCGCCCACTGCCGGTCGGGGCGGCAAAATATTACGGCGCTGTCGCCATGCACTTCGATGCGATAATAGTCCGGGTTTTCCAGGTCGATGTCCACAAATCCCGGTATGTTCACGCGCGACATCGCTCCCGGTTGTCCCGGTACAATTTTTTTGTAGGAGGGTATTACGTCATAAAAGCCTGCGGTCCGATCCGTGACCATAGCTTCGTTGTGTCGGTATACTTCGGCTGCGTAATCGGTCATATCGCGTTGCAATGGTGTCAAAATGCGCTCCGCCCTGTCGGTAGTACCATCGACATTGACGCGGTGAAAGCCGTCCGGTGCGTAGCTTATGTTGACAAATTGTCCACGCGTATGTATTTCGAAGACAACGCTATCCTCGTCCTTCGGGTCGGCGTAGACGTCCGTGGCCGGGTCGTCCGGGTTGTGAGTCATCAGTCGCGGCGAGGCTATGGCATAGTATCCCGGCACAAGTTCTATAAGGGTGTCTCGCGGGTCGGTTAAGCGCATGGAACGCGCAAATTGATTGAAACACAGGCGCGGGAAATTGAGATTGCCGCGTACTACCAGGCGTTGAACATAATATGGACGAGAAGTGCTGTCGGTACCTTCGTGAGATAAACTCCAGTGTACGGTGGTCAATGTCTGCGGCGCATATGAGTCTGTGTTATAGGCGTTTGTATTTATAGTGGCGGCACTTATGGCTGCAGTAGCGGCCAAGATGGCAATTATTGTGGCATGGAGTTTCATGTCTAATTCTAATGTCAGATTTCAAATATGCGTGGCGTAGTTCTCGAGGTGGTCATGACAGCCATTTTGGCGGCAATGGTCGGGAACTTGGCTAATGCGGTTTGAGTATAACGGTTTGAGTGGTACGTCTAATTGAGGTATAGAGGTACGCAGCGCATCATGTAGTCGCGAGCGACATCCCAAGGTACATACATCCCCATACGGTCGCCCGGCAGAGAGACGGGCTTCTCGTTGACATCGAAACGTACATAGTAGCGTCCCGAGCGTTTGGCTTTGAAAAGTACTATTTGGAGGTTGGCAGCCATAGGCACCACTTCGAAGTCGCGCCAATGCATAGCCACGGTGTCGAAATAATTGGTTATATAATAGCATCCGGGCAGGCGCAACAGCGATAGCAGTGGCATCAACGATTCGGCATGTCCGAAGCGCAAATCGGCCACTACGCCGTCGGCACTGCGGCTGTCTGTGGCCAGGTCTGTGGTGCGTATGATGTCCATCAGCAGTGTACCGGCCATATCTGCGGGTACGGATGACACGGTGGAGGCTGTATATTGCAGGTATTGGCGCAGGTTGAAGCACGACCACAGGGCGTTGTATTCGGCTTCAGTGAAGAAGCGCGAGGCATCGCATTCGATTTCCATGGCAGCCATGCCGGCGATGACGTAGTACTCGGTAATGGCCAGTTCGCGAGCCTGCTCAGTACCACCGAATGGATAGTCGCGACCCAGTACACGAGTAATGGCTGTCAGGGGACAATATTGTTCGAAGTAGGCTGTGTATGTCGGTTCCCAAAGCCTGTCGCTGCGGAAGTGTTTGTAGTCTTCGTTGGTGTCGAAAGGTCGTACGAGTGTCGAGTTTTGGCGTCCCGAGTTGGATGATATTTCCAGACGGTTGTTCATGCGCGACATTTGGTGCAGGAAGCAGAACATGCTCATCATCGAGCGTGGCGAATATGACGACAGCGCACGCACACGGGCTCCGTCTTTGAACAAGTCGCCATATCGGCGTACCATTCGCGTGGCTATAGACCGCTGTTCGGCCATGCCTAATGAGTCGAGAGCGCCCCAACGACCTTGTGATGCGGCCATTGCCTGCTCGGTGAGTGCTAACAGTTCGCGTCCTGTCGGTGTCAACAGGCCCAGCGAATCGCTGTGCAGCAACGCTTGATGCAGTGTCTTGCATGAGGCTGCCGAGGCCGGAAAGCGTGAGCCATGGCGTCCGACGTGGTCGATGTGTACGGCCACGAGGCTATCGGGAGTGATGATATCGGCGACATTGGTCGGGTAGGGTGTCAGCGACCCTTGGCACTGTGTCGAAGTGTATTTTGTGGCCATAGGGTCAGTGGCCGTGGCTGAGCCGACTCCGAGGAAGATGCAGAGGATAGCAAATAAAAATTTGCGTAGTATGTGGTGCGGTGTCATAGCAAATTTGGTTGTGAGGTCAAGTATTTGTATCTTTGGCGTAAAATTACGAATAATTTATGGATAACGCACACACCATAGCCAATAAAACATTCGAGGACGGCGCGGCCGACGCGCACGCTCGGGCCGTCGAATTGTACCGCCGAGGCCGACGTGCATGGCAGCACGGCGACCGGGCTGCCGCCATCACCGCTTACGAGCGTTCGGCGGCACTTGATCCCGAAGGTCCGGGTGCCACAGCTCTTGAAATGACGCGTGACATCATGGATTTCTACGATACCAATCAATTTAATCCCTGATTTTTTGCCTCTTACAAGGCTTGTTATGTGGCGATTATATGCTACATAGGCGTCTTGTGCGGTTGTAGACCCATCTCAGGGGTATAAACGTATTCCTATCTGTCAACGGCAGTGTTCGCTTGCAGGTGCAATAAACCTTAAAGCTGCTTTATGCGTTGTTATAGTGTCAAACGACTAATTTTACACACACTATGGACAACAGCACACAAAGAAGCTGCGCAAGCAGCGTCGCTAAAGGTACTTGCCATAAAGAGACAGGTGCCAAATGCGCACTAAACGGTGTATTCCGTCCGTCCGTAGTCTTCGACTACGACAGACATAAAGCCGTAAAACACATGATTTTGTCGAATGACAGCGGTCGTATTATCATCCTGGTGGTTCCCGAAGGACATGAGGTGGCCTCGCATAGCGTCAATGCCGATGTGATGGTGCAGGTGCTCGAAGGCGAGATGCGCTTCACCCTCGAGGGACGAGAGTATGCAATGCACGGTGGAGATGCCATCCGAATGTCTCCCGGACAACGCCATTCGTTGTATGCCGTTACGGACTTCAAGGCTGTGGTGACGCAGCTTTTGTGCCCGGAAGAAGCGGCAGACTGACGTTAGGCAACGGTGCAGTGAACCGCCGGCGTGGCTTCGGCCGGCCGCATTTTACAAGGCGTGGCCTGCGATGATATGTTTTAGCGAAATAGAGCAGCCCAGCGAGGTCTTGAAGCGCTCAAGGCCCTCGTTGGGTATGCCGTGATGCGTACCCGGACCGAGGTCAATGGTGGAGATGCCGATGTTGGCATAATACAGGCTGATGGCGTGGTCCATCCAATTGGTGACACGTAACGGCCGCGCCTCGGCGGTATCACCCCAGTTAATCATCTGTACGATATGCGGCGCCGTATGCTGATAGTAGGCCGCCGCTGCCGGGACTTCGCCGTCCATTACCATAAAGAAATCCATGGGTATGGCGCGTGCCGTGGCCAACACTTGGTCGCGCGTCATGGCCATTTCATAACCCAATTGACGGTGGTGTTCGGCTATGAGGTCATATACCGCTCCGGCATCGGCGTCGGTAACCAGAGTGAACGAACCGTGGTGCTCGGCCTTGCGGAGGTTGCGTCGTGCCACGGATGACATTTGTGCGAGTGCCGGGTGAGCGTAATTGCGGTCGCAAAACAGCTCGTGGCCGAGAGCCACGAACGCCTCGACGGCGGAGTGTATCAGTGCCGGGGCGTAGAACTCGGGAGGCAACACTATGCGCCACTTTCCGTGCGCCTCAGCGTCCACGTATCGAGCAATTGCGCGCAAAGCCGGTGCCGGCATGGGAATATCGGCATGGGACTTCGAGCATAGGGCGTAGGGAGCCGAGAACGGCGAAGCCCAGGTGCCATCATCGTTCTCACCCCAGGCCATGCCGATGGTATTGCCGTCTTCGTCTGTGGCCAGGATGTACTTTGTGCCACGTGCGGCGTTTACCGTAAGAGCAAAGTCGGCGCTGTCGTACACTGTCGCCGGATAAGGGGCTCTGCGATAGTATGTTTCACGATCAACGATGTCGAGGTGTATTGCCATCTGTAAGGTGGTGATGAGTGTAGGTGTTTAAAAATCGATGGGAACGGGGCGGAAGATGCGGTGCTCAATGCCTGATGCTGCGGCGTATTGTGTCAGCAGTCGTGAGGCATATTCGGCGAGTTCGTCAGCTGTCATCTCATCGCCATATATATTTGCGACCATGAACAGGTGTCGTGTTGTTTCGGGACGTATGGCTGTGCGTGCATTGTCGCTGGTGGGTGTGGCTATGCCTCCGATGTCATCGCGCAACACCGGCAGCCCGGCAATGTTGAGCGGGCCGCGATGTACGGCTTCATAAGGTTCGCTTTCGCGTCCCACACCGAGGCGCAGTGTATGTCCTGCGATACGGTCGCTGTCGAAGGCGCCTATGGAGTGTCCCGAAGCAATGGACAACAGGTTGACCAAGTCCACGACATTGCTGACACGATACAGGCCGTCGCCGCGCACTATGCGGCGACACATAGCTTCGGTGCTCGGGCGGTAGCGGTTAGGGTCTTTGCCCAACGCTTTGTATGCGGCGCGTGTGGCTGCTATGCCGGGGCGCTTATTGACCATGGACATTTCGTAGGATGATGCGATACGTGACGCCACGGTCTGAACTTCATTCCATAATGCATCGCAAGTGGGTGCATCGGAGATGTCGGCACTCAGGGCCAGCAGTGTCAGATTCGGGAGTTTTTCGGCGAATATGTCTTCAAAGGTTATATCAAACATTTGGATGTCTTTTATGGAAGGGATGGTACGGCGGAGGGCTTAAAAAACTTTGCAAAGACCATACTGCGTTCGGCATCAACGGTAGTTCTCTGCAATTTGTCGCACGCTGTTGAGTATATCTATGTCGATCTGAGTCAACTCGATGCCGCGTCTAGCCATCATTTTAGAGGCTGTGTCAAAGAAGCGTTGCATCGGCACTTCGCTATATCCTTGGGGCGAGCCTTCGAGGAATGATGCAAGGAACGGGCGTGGGAAGCCGCTGCCGTGAATGTTGACACCTACGCCAAGAACCGTGGCCGTATTGAGCATGGTGTTGACTCCGGCTTTGCAGAAGTCGGCCATGATTAGGCCGCAGAACTGCAGCCCGGTGCGTAGGAAACGACGCCGCGGATAGTTCCATAATTTGATTTCGGTGTAGTCGTTTTTGAGATTGGATGCCGAGCATCCGCCTCCGATGTTGCACCATTGTCCGATGACGGCGTTGCCCAGGAAGCCGTCATGTGCTTTGTTCGAATAAGAATGCATGACCACATTGTTGAGCTCGCCGCCTACCTTGCACCACGGGCCGATGGTCGTATCGCCATATATGCGTGCACCCATATTGACAACGGCGTGGTCGCACACGGCTACCGGTCCGCGGAGACAGCTGCCTTCCATGACTGTGGCGTTGTGTCCAATGTATATCGGGCCGTGCATGGTGTTGAGCGTGCATCCTTCGACAAATTCGGCATCATCCTCCACGAAGATATCTTCGCGGCGTCCTATTACGGTGACGGTGTCGCTCAGAGGCGCCGAGGTGCGCCCGGCAGTGATAGTCTCGAAGTCTTTGCGCAGCACTTCGCCGTTTATGCCGAAGATATCGTACAGAAATGACAGGCAATGTGTTTGTTCTTTCAGTTGGATGCTCGGCGCATTAGAGGCGCCTCCGCGCCATGCTACCGGGGCGCTGTCTTCGCCGAAGACTGCTTGACCGGGCTGCAGGTCGAGAGCAACGCGTACCAATTCGGCAGATGGAATGATGTCGCCACGTACGTATATTGTCTCGGAGTCGGTGATATTGTTCGGACGTGCCGGATACTTGGGACGCAGGTAGTCTACCGTTTGCCAATAGAAATTGGCGTGTGGGCAAGCCATGCGCCAGCGTTGATCGATAGTGAATATTCCTACGCGAAGGTCACTGACCGGGCGTGTGTACGTCAGCGGCAGCAGGTTGTCGTGCGTATCGCGAGGGTCTACGAGTATGATGTCGGTTGCCATAATGCTATATTTTGTCTAATAGAAAGAAATATATGACTGTCGGCGTGGAGTTATATAAGTGTACGCAAAAGGGGAGGATGAGAGGAGAAAGTCGAATATCGGTTTTCGGTAGATATTTTTATGATTACAATAGGCTGAGGATGTCGTCCGGTGAATCTACAACGTGGTCGGCACCTGCGCCTGCCAGCTCGGAGCGTGTGCGAAATCCCCATGATACGCCAACGCTTTCGATGCCTGCGCGATGTGCTGTTTCCATGTCCACGGCACTGTCGCCTACGTATAGCACATTATCCTTGGATGTGGGATGGGCATTGAGCGCCATGAATACTATCGATGGGTCTGGCTTGACAGGGACGTTTTCTTGGTGTCCGAGTATGGCTGCCCACGGCAGTTGTCCGAAGAAATGGCTTATTAAGTGGGTGACGGCACGTTGGTATTTGTTGGAGGTTACTGCGGTGGCAATGCCTCGTGCGGCCAATTCGTCCAGAAGGTCTGAAATGCCGGGATAGATGGTTGTGCGGTCGGTGCAATGCACGTCATAGTATTCCAGAAAGTGGCATCGCATGGCCTCGACCATACGAGTGGTGCGCATGTCTTCGGGCAAGGCGCGTTCCAGCAGCTTGGTGACGCCGTTGCCCACCATATAGTTGTACGCAGTGATGGGATGAGTGGTATATCCCAATTGTTCGAGCGCGTAGTTGGTGGCATCGGCGAGGTCGGCGATGGTGTCCAGCAACGTTCCGTCAAGATCAAAAATCACGTATTGTTTCATAAATGTCTGTTTTCAAAAAAAACGTATCGAGGTTATGCCTCGTATTGGATGGCCGTAAGCCTCACAATACTGTAAAATGTGCTTTCAGGCCTGCAGCATCGGGTCGCTACTTCCGAGGACGTCGGTCTCAATCTGTCAGAACGGATAGCCGACGGCAAAATGGAATGTGGCATCACGTCCCCAGCGTGGGTGTACCAGAGGCCATTCCTCTTGTCCCATAGCGGGGTTGTGGGCTTTCATGCCAAGGTCGAAGCGCAGCAGGAAGTATGTAAAGTCCATGCGTATGCCTGCGCCGTAAGATAGCGCTATCTGTCGGTAGAACTTGTCGAACTTGAAAGTTCCTCCCGGTTGGTTTTCGTAAGTCTTGATGGTCCAAATGTTTCCGGCGTCCACAAATAAGGCTCCCTCGAATACCCAGAAAAGACGTGCACGGTATTCAAGACTCAGATCCAGCCGTATGTCGCCGCATTGGTTGATGAAATCGATTACGTCGTTGCGTGCATCGTAAGCTCCCGGGCCGAGAGTTCGCGCACTCCATCCGCGTACGCTGTTGGCGCCGCCTGCATAGAAGCGTTTTTCGAAGGGTATGGCAGTGGAGTTGCCATAGGGATATCCGATGCCTACTCCGGCGTGAATAGCCAAGGCGTTGCGCGCATTGAAGTTGCGCGTATATGTGAAGTCGGCTTCGCCTTTGACGTACTGGGCATACTGAATGCCGAAGATTTTGTATGCCTCATTGGATTTTTTCTGTCCCAGCATGGACGAAAATGCATACAGAAGGTTGCCGGCCATCTCGGCGGAGGCACGGAATGTGGTAACCGATGGCTGTATCACAAACGAATTGAGAGTGGCCGTGGGTATGCGGCGGTTGGTCTTATAGAAGGTGTAGCCCAATCTCATGATGAAGTGGTCTTCGTAGCTGTAGCGTAGCAGAGGGTTGGTAGGCGCTATCTGCTCTATGAAATTGAGCGTGGACCGGGGAAGATAGACGTAGTTGATATCCACCAAATCGAGAGTGCGCCGCTGGTTGAAACCTCCTTGATGCTTGTCCCATTTGTATTTCCATGCACCGCCGGCGATGACTCGCGTATACTCCGGTCGTTCCTGGTAGTTGAGCGACAAGGCAAATTCGGTGCTGGCCTTATTTCGGCGCTTGAAGTCACGCGACAGCAGTGGAGCCTTAAACTTGGGGAACGTGATGCCCACTTCGCCTGCATATTCGGTATAGCGATTGTTGATAAGGCCGTCAAAATTGCCTGAGAGGCTTTCGTAGGCTGTGCGCAATTTTACGGTCAGCAGTTCGCTGCCGTGTGCAAGGTTGCGATGCTGATAGGTGAGTCCTACACCGAAGCCCAAATCTCCTTCCGAGTTGGTGCCTTCCAATTCGATGGTGATATTCTGCTTCTTATTGCGCGACAGCAGTACGTAAGCGTCCATCCAAATTTCCTCGTTGTCATCGGCTTTGATGGCGGTCACGGGACGCATTTCGATGTTAATAAATTTGAGTATGCCTAATCGCGCCATGGCGGCATACGTTTGGTCCACTTGCGATGCATTGTAGGGTTTGCCGGGTACGATAAAGCAGTTCTCTTCAAGTACTCCGGGTCGTATGTACCGGTCTTCTCCATAGATGATGGCCATGCCGGGCGAGCCTTGGACCGTGTCGCAGCGGATTGTGCCGCCATCGTTGTCTTTGCGTGGGTTGTAATCTGTAACAAAGTACACTTGTCGAATCATGAAGCGTCGATGCCTCGGCGCCGATGCGTCCGGGTTTATTCCGTCAGGATGTTCGGGCGTGGGGGCTGCGTGTATCGTGCGTGGTTGCTGGATGGTCATTGTCAGGTCCACGGCCGTAGATCCGGGCACGGTGTCAGCAATGAATGTGATAAATTCCTTGTTGAAAGCGTAATACCCATGGTTTCGCAATATCGAAGTAATGCGCGTGCGTTCGCTGTCGAGGTAGGTGCGATCCAGTGCCATACCCGGTGCGATATCCGGCTTGGATAATGTGTCGGATTGGAGGATGTCGCGGATTTCGTTGTCCTCGCATTCCATGGTCACCGTGGCTATGGTACGGGCCGAGCCCGGGTGGAGACTGTATCGCACTCGCATTCTGTTGTTCTTTTTGCCGCAGGTGATTGTGTCGATGGTGACTGCGGCGTTGAGATATCCCTTATTGACGAGAGCTTGGCGGAGCTGCCGTGCAGAAGCCTCTGTCAATTGTGGGTTGTACAATACGGGAGCCTCGCCTATGCGTCGCAGCCATCGGTTCCACCAATGCGTAGTATCGTTGCCGGACATATTGTAGATGCCGAGCTGTATCTTTGCACAACCAAGGACTTTGTGGTTGGGCTGCTGGCGCAGGTAGTTCAGCAACTCGCGCGTGCTGATGTCGCGGTATCGTTCCTTGTAATTGGTGCTATCGCCGGGTTTGATAATGACTATTTCGGCCTTATCCAGCAGTTTGTAGCCTTCAGGAACGTGTCGTGTACTACTGCACGAATTAAGAGCCGATGCCAGAGTGCAGGACACCAAGGCAACGGCCGACAGGGATGCCAGCTTGTTCCATAGCTTTTTCACGCGACAAAGGTACGAAAAAATCGGCAAATGCAGCCGTGATAATCATATTGGCGATTTGGAGTGGGATTAAAACGGCTGTATTATTCTGTTCAGTGGGGGGGATTGGTATAAAGAATAAGGGGCGGAGTCGCAGGACTCCGCCCCTTATTGGGGAGGGTATGGAATTCAAAAGCGAATCTTAGTTGGCCAATTTGAATTGAACGGGGAGGTGGTATGTCACGCGGACGGGCTGGCCGTTGTTACGACCGGGAGTCCAGCGGGGCATCTTGCGGATGACGCGTGCAGCTTCGGCATCGAGTGCGGGGTGTTTGCCGCGGACGACTTGAACATGCGTGATGCTGCCGTCTTTTTCGACGATGAATTGTACGGTCACTTTGCCTTGTACGCCTTCTTCCGAAGCGGCTGCGGGATAAATGATGTTGTCCTGGAGCCATTTGTACATTGCGCTTTCGCCACCGGGGAACGAGGGTTTCTGTTCAACCATAGCAACGCTTAATGGGCCTTCTTCTTTGGGCTTTTCCACAGGCTTTTCTTCAACGACTTCCTTGACAACTCGGTCACGGTTGACGTCTTCTACACCTTTGTGGTCATCGGCGCCTAATTGGGCGGTGTTTTCAAGCACTTGCTCTTGGTCCTTTACTTCACGGTCCTTATCGACTGTTTCCACGATCTTGACTTCGGTCACGGCCTGAGTGGCAGCGACTTCTTCTTCGGCTTGGACTTCCTCGGGTTTTTGTTCGGGGATGTCCATCTGCTCTTCTTCTTCGGGAATATCTTCGGGAGCCATGATGACTTCTTCTTGCTCGTTCTTGGCGTTGATGTCTTCGTCAGCGCTCTTGAACACGCCGGTTATCACCAGGATAATGGCTGTCAGGATGAGTGCCAGTACGATGACTACGGACAGTAGGGCCTTGGTGTGACGTTTGACAGAAGTTGCACGGAGTTGGTATGCGCCATACTCCTTGTTTTTGCCATCGAATACGATGTCACACCATTCTTTTGATGAAAGATCTACATCTTTTGCCATTTTTCTTTTGTGTTAATTGGTTAGTAATATAGAACTTTAATCATTATTTACGTACATTGGGACGGATAACGGTCTTGCCGGTAGCCTTCTCGTAGTTTCGCAACAGTGTAGTATCTGTACGGTCGGGCATCTGAATCGAATACTTGCGTATTTGGTTCAGGTTGAGTTCGTCGATAGCGTTTACCAGGGCTTCGTAGGTTGCGTTGGGACCCGGCTTGATAATGACCACGGGATGTTTGAGGTTTTCGTTCGTGGCGTTCTCTTTTGCTTTTTCGGCGAATTGTTCATCTGTGATTTTCTTGGCCTTGTAGTCGGCTTTGAGTTGATCATAGATGTCCATAGCCTCTTTATGGCGTTGGTAGAGGATTTCGCGGATACCTTGGCGTTTGCCACCGGGAGCATTTCCGATAAAGTGGGCGACTTTGATACAGCCCTTTGTACCGGAGATGTTGACGGTGTCGGGGAGACCTTCGTAGTAGTATATGTCGTGCAGGGTGTTGCCGTTTTCGTCTACTGCAGGTAATCCGTTGGATTTGTACTCTGTATCCAGGATCAGGGATATTGCATCGTCAGCCTTGGCTTGGTTCTTCTGTTCGTCCTTGATGCGTTGGTCGTTGGACGGCAGTAGAATTTGGAGGGTCTGACTCTTGATCATGGTGGTACAGAGCATAAAGAATGTAATCAGAAGCATGTTCATGTCGACCATAGGAGTAAAGTCCACATGGATAGACATCTTCTTTTGGGCGCCTTTCTTTTTCTTTCCGTCGCCGCTTGATGGATCTATTTGTGCCATTGTTGTTCTTTACTTTTATGGTTATTCGGCAGATTCGGACTTGAGGGCGGTCATAAGGGTAAACTTATTGAGACCCATTGTCTGAAGGTTGTCGAAAACGCGGTGAATGGTCGTGAAGGGGGTGTCTTTATCCGCCTTGACGGATATGGCACGGCCTTGGAACACTGAATTATAAAGGATATCGGCATCGCGGACGGCTTCGGCACCGTTTTTGCCTTCGGCATCAAGCTGGCCGATTTTGTCGTTACGGCCGTCTTGAGCTACGTTGGCCAACGCCCACATCCAGATTTGGAATTCGTTGAGGGCGCCGTTCTTGTCCTTGTTGCCATTGATGGGTATGCCGACGTTGGGGTTGGTGAGTTCGCCCAAGAATTTATCACGCTTTGAGGTCTCCATGGACAGCACTTGGGGAAGTGCTTGGAAGGGGACGCCCAGCATGTTTGTTTTCTTGAACGCGTTTACTTGATCGGCATTGAGCGTGACTGTGTTCTTGGGGTGAAGCTTGTTGTACTTATCTACTGCGTATAACAGGACTTTCTCGCGGAGAGTTTCGCTGGGGATGACGGAGTCACCGGCGAAGGAGAGGAAAATCTTGCCTTCGACCTGGGTGGGGTCAGCCAATTTGCCCGACTTGTCTTCGCTGGAGACCAGGATGGTCACCAAGTCCTTTACTGGTACCTTCTCTTCGGATACGGACGAGGGAGTATATACTATTGTCGGTTCTTTTTGCAAGAAGGTAGATGTCAACATGAAGAAAGTAAGCAAAAGAACGGTCACGTCACTCATCGCGGTCATGTCGATGAGCGTGCTCTTTCTTTTAATTTTTACTTTTCCCATATTTACTTAGTTTTAGTGGTGTTAGTGTTATTAACTGCCTTGTTAAGCAAACAGGGGATTAGTGAGTGGTCTGGAATGTTTGAACAATCGAGAAGCCGATTTCGTCGATGGCGTAGGTGAGGTTATCGATCTTGTTTGTGAAGAAGTTGTAGGAGATAACGGCGCATGCACTGGTTGCGATACCGAAGGCGGTATTAATAAGGGCCTCGGAGATACCGGTGGAGAGCTCGGTGGAGTCAGGAGCACCGGATTGGGCAAGAGCTTGGAAGGACTTGATCATACCGAGTACAGTACCGAGAAGACCCATAAGGGTACCGAGGGTTGTCATGGTTGCAACGATGGGGAGGTTCTGGGTCAGCGAAGGCATTTCCAGAGCGGTGGCTTCTTCGAGGGCTTTCTGGATGGTCAGCACTTTCTGCTCTTTTGTGAGCTCGGTGTTCTTGTCCATGTCCTCGTAGCTTACGAGTGCGGCGTTAACAACGGCGGCAACAGAACCTTGCTGTTTTTTGCAGAGTTCCTTTGCTGCGGCGATGTCTTTCTTGGCAAGGCATTTCTTGACGTTGGCAACGAATTTGTCGATGCTGCCTTTGCCTTTGGCTGCGTTGATGGCGATGAATCGTTCAACTGACAGCACGATTACAGAGAGAAGCAGCGTTTGGATTATAGGCACGACAAAGCCGCCTTTGAAGATGACGCCCCAAAGATCTTTGGGATTCTGGTCCTCATCGAAGTGTATGTCGTTGCCGAACCAGAAGGCGAAAAGCAGCACGGCGATGACGAGGCAGATGAAGATCACCCAGAAGGCATTCTTGATGCCGGGGACATTGGCTTTTTGCGAATCTTTTTTCGCAGCGGGCTTTGCAGCGGGTTTCACGGGAGCTGCAACGTTTGGCTTTTGAGTTTCCATAATTTTTTTTGGATGAAAGTTTTTTAGAATGTTTTGGTGTTGGATTTATTTTTGTTTTGTTCTATGACGAAAGATTTGTGTTTCCGCCTTGGATTGTGTGTAGTCGATATATGTTGTTATGTACGTGGTTTAGCGTGTGTTAAACTTCCAGTGGCATGGCGTATATGTCAGACAATGCCTCTCTGAAATGTATATTAACCTCGCAAAATTAATTGTTTGTTTCGGATTGGCAAAACATTTTGCGGTGAAAATTAGTTGTCATATGTATTTGTACAACGGCAAGGGTTAGTTTTTTATTGTCTTTTGAAACGGGCAAATGCCGTTTTGCTGCGTGTAAATGCATTCATAGGATTTTTTAACGCGCTAATTCTGAAAAAATGTTTAATAATCCAAATAAATGGTGTACTTTTGTCTGCGTATTTTGTGACGGCATATATTTTCTACGCACGCTCTTCCTTGCTTGCCGCCATGTCAAAATCGGGTCTACGATTCAAGGCCTGTCCTTAAAGTAATTTGTAAAATGGAATTAAGAATCAAACGTGGAACAGACCTGCGACTGGTCGGAGCCGTTGTCGATGTTGAAACGGTGACCGAAGTTCTCGGCGTACATTCTGTCGCAATAATTCCGGAAGACTTTCCCGGCTTTGTGCCCAAGGCCTCGGTCAATGCCGGGGATATGGTTAAAGCCGGTTCTCCGCTTTTATATGATAAGTATAATCAGCAGGTTGTGCTGGTGTCTCCGATATCGGGAGTGGTTAGGGATGTCGAGCGCGGCGCCCGACGCAAGATCGAGCGAGTCATCGTGGATGCCGACGATTCAGCCGCAATGGAGACTTTCGATGTATCGTCGCGTCAACCGGCCGACATAATTTCTACGCTGTGTCGTAGCGGTTTGTGGGCGTGGATGCGTCAGCGTCCTTATGACATCGTGCCTTTGCCGCAGGTGAGTGTTCGCGACATCTTTGTCACGGCCGTAGATTCGGCGCCATTGGAGCCTCAGCGACTTTACTGCCGGTCTGATATGGCAGATATTGCCACTGGTGTTGAAGTGCTGTCTTATCTCACCGATGGACATATATATATAGGGCGTCGCCCCGGAACGTTGGGAGACATTGCCGGAGCCGTGATGGTGGACGTGCGCGGACCACATCCGGCCGGGCTATGCGGAGTACTTGCAGCCAATATTGCACCGGTAAACAAGGGTGAGACTATTTGGACGCTTTCGGTGGATGTGCTGCGGCGTATAGGCACACTTTACCGCACGGGTAATGTTGATTTCACCACTGTCATCGCCTTGGCCGGAGCCGAGGTTCGGCAGCCGCAGATGTTGCGTACCATAGCAGGCGCGGCTGTCGCCCCTATATTAGAAGGAAGGCTCATGGATGCCGACCACCACCGGCGTGTCATCAGCGGCAATGTCCTGACAGGTGTCAAGACGGACGCTGCCGATGGTTACCTGCACTATCCTTACCGTCAGGTCACCGTTATTCCCGAGGGTGACGATGTGGACGAGTTTATGGGCTGGGCATCGCTGTCGCCGCGTAAGATGAGCGTTAGCACCTCCTTTCCGGGATGTCTGTGCGGCCGCCGTCTCTTCGATCCGGATGCACGCATTCTTGGCGGACGCCGCGCTATGATTATGTCCGGGGAGATAGACCGTGTATTACCTATGGATATTCTTGGCGAGTATCTGATTAAGGCTATAAACGCCCGCGACATCGATGCTATGGAAAACCTTGGCATATACGAAGTGGCGCCCGAGGACTTTGCATTAGCCGAATGTTTGGATTCCTCCAAGGAGCCGTTGCAGCAGATAGTGCGTGACGGTCTCGACTACATGCGCCGTGAGGTGTGATGCCAATATGTAATGTATAGAAACAGCTGACACTATAATGAAAGCATTGAAAAGATTTATGGAACGTATCCGCCCGTCCTTCGAGGCGGGTGGACGCCTGCACGCTTTCCGCTCGGTATATGAGGGCATGGACACCTTCCTGTTCACGCCGCGCCAGACAGCAGCCGCACGGGGTGCGCAGATACATGATGCCCTTGACAGCAAGCGTATAATGATCATGGTGATTGTTGCGTTGCTGCCGTGCTTCTTTTTCGGGATGTACAATACCGGCTATCAGCATTGGCTGGCCGCCGGAGCAACGTCATTTCCGTTTTGGGAGCTCATGCTTTATGGCTTTTTGGCTATACTGCCGTGTGTGATTGTGACTTACGCTGTGGGCTTGGGTGTTGAGTTCGCCTTTGCTCAATGGCGTGGTGAGGAAATCCAAGAGGGTTTTCTTGTGACTGGACTGATGATTCCGCTGATTTTGCCTGTAGATACACCTGTATGGATGGTGGCTGTGGCCACGGCTTTTGCCGTGATTTTTGCAAAAGAAGTTTTTGGCGGTACCGGTTACAATATCTTCAACGTAGCATTGGTGGCACGAGCTTTTCTGTTCTTTGCCTATCCGGCTCAGATGTCCGGCGACAGTGTCTTTGTGTCGCATGGGTCGATGCTCGGCGTGGGGGATGCACTTGCAGACGGGTTCAGTTGTGCCACGCCTCTGGGTCAGATAGCTTCGGCCACCGGCGGCGATTTTGCTCTTCCGGGCATAAATGGTGCGTCTATATCCGCATGGGATGCCTTTCTCGGGCTGATTCCCGGCAGCTTCGGCGAAACCTCGGTGCTGTGCATTCTTATAGGTGCGGCGGTGTTGCTGCTGACACGTGTGGCCTCGTGGCGCATCATGCTTAGCGTAGTACTTGGTGGTCTGGCCATGGGCTGGCTTGCCAATGTATGCGCTACCCCGACGTACCCCGCTTCCTATTTGTCACCCTTGGACCAGTTGCTCTACGGCGGCTTTGCCTTTGCGGCAGTGTTTATGGCCACTGATCCGGTGACAGCGGCACGTACGCGCAAAGGTCAATATGTCTACGGATTTCTTATAGGCGTGATTGCGGTATTGATACGCACTTACAATGCCGGTTATCCGGAGGGTGCGATGCTTGCAGTACTGCTGATGAATGCATTTGCGCCTTTGATAGACTACTTTGTGGTACAAGCCAATATCCGTCGCCGCCGTCGTCGCTCCATTACACAAAATACAACAAGGCAATGAACAAGAATAGTAATACATACACGATCGTATACATTAGTTGTATTGTCGTGGCCGTAGGCGCCATCTTGGCCTTGGCAGCTATGGTGCTTAAGCCGCTGCAACAGCATAACGCCGATGCGGACAAAATGAAACAAATTCTGGCATCAGTACATATTACTCCGGCCGAAGATAGTGTAATAGAAGACTTTGGCCGATACATCACGGCGCAGTACGTGGTTGATGTGCAGGGTCGTGTGATAGGCAGCGATGCCTTCGGCGTGGATGTAGCCGCGCAGACCAAGATTACGGATGCCGCCCAACGTAGGCTGCCTATATACGAATGTACGCTCTCTGGAGGCGAGACCAAGTATATCATCCCGGCATATGGAGCCGGGCTTTGGGGTCCTATTTGGGGATACATAGCGCTTGATGCCGACGGCTCGACAGTATATGGCGCGTACTTCAGTCACCAAGGCGAGACCCCCGGGCTCGGCGCGGAAATACAAGAACCGTGGTTTTCGGGGCAATTCGAGGGCAAACAGCTGTTCCACGGATCCGAATTTGCTCCCATACAAGTGCTGAAAAAAGGTCGTAAGCCTACCGGCGGAGCTGATTATGTAGACGCTGTCTCGGGTGGCACCATAACCAGCAAGGGTGTCTCCGCGATGCTTGACGACTGCCTGCGCCCCTATAAAGTTTATTTAGAATCGCTACGAGATAAATAACAGAAGCTATGCCTAAGACAGATTATAAAGCGATATTCTTCAATCCGTTCTCCAAAAACAATCCTGTGATAGTCCAGGTGTTGGGCATCTGCTCGACATTGGCCGTAACCGCCAAGCTCGAACCGGCGATAGTCATGGGGCTTTCGGTGATAGTTGTACTTGCTTTCAGTAATGTCATCATATCTCTGATACGCAATACAATACCCACCAATATACGCATCATCGTTCAGTTGGTGGTGGTGGCTGCACTTGTGATTGTAGTCAACCAGTTCCTTTTGGCTTACGAATACGATGTCAGCCGCCAACTTTCGGTGTTCATCGGGCTGATAATTACCAACTGCATTCTTATGGGACGCCTCGAAGCCTTTGCGATGGGGAACGGGCCTTGGCCGTCATTTCTTGACGGCGTGGGCAACGGAATAGGTTATGCCATAATATTGGCCTTAGTAGGTTTCTTCCGTGAATTGCTTGGTAGCGGAACACTCTTTGGCATACAGGTAGTGCCCCAGTGGTGCTACGATCACGGGTATGTCAACAATGGCTTGATGATTTTGCCCCCTATGGCGCTGATATTAGTTGCCGTCATCATTTGGATACACCGCAGTCGTAACAAGGATTTGTGGGAATCTTGAAATAATACACTCACACCGAGAACACAATGGAAAATTTCAATTTGTTTATACGGTCGATATTTATCGACAATATGATATTTGCCTATTTCCTTGGCATGTGCTCCTTTCTTGTGGTGAGCAAAAATGTCAAGACCGCCTTCGGGCTGGGCATTGCCGTAACTTTTATGTTAGCGGTTACCCTACCGGTCAATTACCTTCTTGAGACATACGTTCTTAAGGCCGGAGCTTTGGCTTGGCTTGGTCCGGAGTATGCGGATGTGGATCTGAGCTTTTTGTCGCTGATAATGTTCATCGCCGTGATAGCCTCCATTACCCAGCTTGTCGAGATGGCCGTGGAAAAGTACACCCCTGCGCTGTACAACTCGCTTGGCATTTTTCTGCCACTGATAGCTGTCAATTGCGCTATACTTGGCGGATCGCTGTTTATGGAGCAGCGCGATTATGTGGACACGGGCATGGCGCTGTGCGCCGGTCTCGGTTGGGGGCTTGGCTGGCTTGTAGCCATATGCGGCATTGCTGCCATCCGTGAGCGGCTGGCTCACCACAACAACATTCCGGCGCCTTTGCGCGGTGTCGGCATTGCATTTATCATTACAGCCTTGATGGGAGTGGCCTTCATGAGCTTCCTTGGCATCAAAATTTGACACAGCTATGAACATACTGCCATTACAGGTAATAATATCCCCGACAATGCAGACGATACTCGTCACAGTCGCTGTATTTCTACTGATAACGCTGCTATTGGTGGCCGTACTACTGGTTGCCAAAAAATACATGGTCAAGACAGGAAAAGTCACCGTGGATATCAACAACGGCGAGCGCAAGGAGACCGTGCAGAGCGGTGTCTCGCTGTTGTCAGCCCTTGCCGACAAGCAGATATTCCTACCCAGTGCTTGCGGTGGCAAAGGCAGCTGCGGCCAGTGTCGTGTGCGTGTCACCGAGGGTGGGGGAGACATTTTGCCTACCGAGGTCGTACACTTCAGTCGGCGACAGCAGAAGGAGGGCTGGCGTCTCGGATGTCAGGTTAAGGTCAAAGACGACCTTGCCATCCAAGTTCCGGCCAGCGTCCTCAACGTCAAGGAATGGGAATGTACCGTTGTCTCCAACCGCAACGTGGCCACATTTATCAAGGAATTTATTGTCAGTCTTCCCGAGGGCGAACATATGGACTTTATCCCCGGCTCGTATGCCCAAATCAAGATTCCGGCATACAGCATGGATTATGACAAGGATATAGACAAGAGCCTCATAGGTGACGAATACCTCCCTGCATGGGAGCGCTTCGGCCTTTTCGGTCTCAAGTGCCACAACGACACTCCTACCATACGCGCCTATTCTATGGCCAACTATCCGGCCGAGGGTGACCGCATAATGCTGACAGTACGTATTGCCACTCCGCCGTTCAAGCCCAAACCTCAAGTCGGATTTCAGGATGTCTCGCCCGGCATAGCGTCATCCTATATCTTCACGCTCAAGCCCGGGGATAAGGTGCTTATGAGCGGCCCCTACGGCGACTTCTTCCCCAACTTTGACAGCAAAGCCGAGATGATGTGGGTGGGCGGTGGTGCCGGAATGGCGCCTCTGCGTGCACAAATAATGCACATGACGCGCACGCTGCATACCACCGACCGAGTTATGAACTTCTTTTACGGAGCACGCGCACTCAACGAGGTGTTCTATCTCGAAGACTTCCTGCAACTTGAGAAAGACTTCTCCAACTTCAAGTTCCACCTTGCTTTGGATCGCCCCGACCCGGCAGCTGATGCCGCCGGCGTCAAGTATACTGCCGGTTTTGTGCATCAGGTAATGTACGACACCTACCTCAAGGACCATCCCGCGCCGGAAGACATCGAGTATTATATGTGTGGCCCCGGCCCGATGAGTAAGGCAGTGGTGTCGCTGCTTGATAGTCTTGGCGTTGACCAGGAGAGCATACACTTTGATAATTTCGGATAATATGACGAATACAGCAGGACCTCGGAGGTGACACACTTCCGAGGCCCTGCTGCTTTTTTGTGGACTTGTCAATATCTGACCAAAGTATAGTCGGCCCAATTTCGGCAAATATAGTTTTTTTCAGTGTGAAAAAACAAAAAAACGGCAGTCGAAGGTGTGTGCGTATCCGTTATAATGATTATCTTTGCATAATGAATTTGTCAAAGGAATCATTTGTATGTCAGAAGCGTTTGATTTAGAGCAGTTAAGGGCCATATCCGGAATTGTCGATGCGGTCAATCACTCGCGCCATATCGTCATTACATGCCACATGTCGCCTGATGGTGATGCCATGGGGTCGTCTTTGGCGCTGGCTCGCATACTCAGAGCCAAAAAACTTGACGTGACAGTGGTGACGCCCGATGAGCCTAATCATAATCTCGAAATTATCCCGGGGTTTAGGACCGTGGCGCCGTTGACACGCTCGCCCAACCGAGTGAAACGTGCATTCGAAAGCGCCGATGTCATATTCTGTTTGGATTACCATTGCTTGTCGCGCGTGGACAGGCTTGCGCCATATATCACAGAGTCCAAGGCTCGCCGAGCGATGATAGACCACCATTTGGATCCAGATATTTCGGTCTTTGATTGGGCTGTATCCAAGCCTCAGAGGTCGTCTACTTGCTCGTTGCTGTATTCGGTAATTAAGCGAGCCGGATGGCTTGATTTGATGGATCTTGAAGCAGCCACGTGTATTATGGCCGGTATGATGACAGATACCAACAACTTTTCGCATAATGCTAATCATCCCGAAGACTACCGCATAACAGCCGCGCTACTCGAAAAAGGTGTAGACAAAAATGCCTTGTGGCGAGCACTTTTTGACACTTACAGCGAAGACTGCATGCGTCTCAACGGATATGCAATATCGCAAAAAATGCGCGTATATCCCGAGGCACATGCCGCACTGATAACGCTGACGCGAGACGAGCTCAATAAATACAACTATACCAAGGGCGATACCGAAGGCTTGGTCAATAAGCCGCTGGCAATTCCCGGAGTGATATACAGCGCCTTTATGCGCGAAGAACGCGATTATATCAAGGTATCCATGCGCAGTGTCGGTGATTTTCCCGTAGACATTGTCTGCTCGCGACATTTTGGCGGTGGCGGTCACCGCAATGCTGCCGGAGGCGAGTTCCACGGTACTCTCGATGATGCCGCTGCATTGTTTGAGAGCATTCTTGATGCCAATGCCACCGAGTTCATACTATGCAGCCATGTCAAGTCGCTCAGGATGTGACTTTTACCAATAATAAATAGCGTACAGCATCGTATAAATATACTGCAATACAGAGACAACTGAGCTATATAACCATATAACCCATTATCACACATAATACATAATAATATTATGCCCATCAAAGAGATACTGAAGTCTAACGCGAAAATGTTACGGCTGTTGGCTGCCACTCTTGTCGGAGTGGCCATAGGCGTGACATCTTTTTCGTGTAAGGACTCGAAAAGCTACGCCGAGCTGCTGACGCAGGAAAACCAGGCAGTCAATCTCTTCCTGGTAGACCAGCGCGTCACCAACACCATACCCACCGACACAACATTCGTGTTCGAGGCCGGGCCGGATGCGCCGTACTACCGCCTTGACGAGGACGGCAATATGTACATGCAGGTGCTCGACCCCGGCACCCCCGGCAATTACGCTAAGTCCGATGAGGTTCTGTACTTCCGTTTTACGCGATACAACCTCAACTATTATTCGAACGGACAATTGCCAAGCGGCGATGGAAACGATACCGACATGACGTATAACAGTTCGTGGTTTCGCTTCAAGAATTTCTCGTTACAGGCATCGTACCAGTGGGGTTCGGGTGTGCAGCAACCGCTGTATTATCTGCCCGTGGATGCAGAGGTCAATATAGTCATCAAGTCGCAGTACGGAGTGACTTCCGAAACTACGCAGGTGATACCCTATCTCTACCACATCCGTTACTATCGCCAAAAAACATAAAGACAGTGTTTCTGTGTTTGAAACCTCGATTCGTATAGGTCGCAATAACTTGAGACGACGTTCCGAATCTAAGCGGCCACGACAAATATTGATAGAATCCATACTTAACCAATTATGACCCTTATAAAATCCATCTCCGGTATACGCGGCACCATCGGCGGCCGTCCCGGTGAAGCACTTACGCCGATAGACATTGTAAAATACACGGCAGCATACGCTACATTTATAGATCGTACCACCACGCTGCCCTACCGCACCATGGTCGTGGGACATGATGCCCGCATTTCCGGCCCTATGGTGATTGACGTTGTTATAGGTACTTTGATGGGCATGGGCTTCGATGTTGTCAATATCGGTCCCGCATCGACACCCACCACCGAATTGGCGGTGACTATGGAAGATGCCTGCGGCGGACTGATACTTACCGCCAGCCACAATCCCAAGCAATGGAATGCATTGAAGTTGCTCAACGAACATGGCGAATTCCTGACTGCCGAAGAAGGACAGGAGGTGTTACGCATCGCCAACGAACGTGAGTATTGCTTTGCAGAAGTGGACCAACTGGGGCATCATCTCAAGAATACGACATACAATCGCCGCCACATTCAGAAAGTTCTTGCCCTGGACCTCGTGGACATCGATGCGATACAAAAAGCCAATTTCACCGTGGCCGTGGACGCTGTCAACAGCGTCGGCGGTGTGGTCATACCGCAATTGTTGCGCAGCCTTGGTGTCAAGAAAGTCATAGAACTAAACTGTGACCCTACCGGCAATTTTGCGCATAATCCCGAGCCTATTCCCGAAAACCTTACCGAGATATCCGATCTCATGAAGACCGGAGTGGCAGACGTAGGCTTTGTGGTAGACCCCGATGTAGACCGTCTGGCTATCGTGATGGAAAACGGCGAGATGTTTGTCGAGGAATACACACTGGTGGCTGTTGCTGATTACGTGCTCAGCAATACCCCCGGCCCGGCAGTCTCCAACCTTAGTTCGTCTCGTGCATTGCGAGATGTCGCTCTAGACCACAACTGTCCCTACCAGGCCAGTGCCGTGGGCGAAGTTAACGTTACCACGCTGATGAAGAAAATCAATGCAGTCATAGGTGGCGAAGGCAATGGCGGAGTCATATATCCGCCGCTGCATTATGGGCGTGATGCACTCGTAGGCGTGGCACTATTCTTGACACTACTTGCCAAGAGCGGGCTCAAAGTTTCCGAGCTTAAGAAGAAATATCCGCAATATGCCATAGCCAAGACCAAGATACAACTTACTCCCGACATGGATGTTGACGCCATCCTTGACGTGGTCAAGAAGCGTTATGCCAACGAAAAAATCACGACAATCGACGGAGTCAAGATTGACTATCCCGACAGCTGGGTACATCTGCGCAAGTCCAACACCGAACCTATCATTCGCATTTACTCCGAGGCCCACTCCATGAAGCAAGCCAAGGCCTTGGGTAACGAAATCAAGGGCGCTATCGAAGAAATAGCACATATCAAACACTGATTAAGGCAGGCATATCGTCTTATGGACGGTATGCCTGCCCGCAAGTATCTGCCGGCAAAAAGACCATTAACTATAAACCGTCATATCACGTCATGAAGCACATCGTCCTTGCTGCCGCGTTATCATTGGTGGCGACACAGTATTTAGGAGCAACCACGCCGTCTTGGTTCGAAACAGATTCGGCTAAGGCTATTTCGAAACGCCTTGACAGGGATTTTTCGCTGACAGTAGAGCAGGCTCGGCATCGTCTTTCAGAGCTTTACGGGGCATCTGTGGCTGCACGCACTGAGGAATTCATTGCGCAGGGACTACTCGAAACTCGGACAACGGCAGATGGCAATGTTATGGTATTCCGCAAGGCACCTTCCAATCTCAAACTTATATGCCCCGAAGTGAGCGGTGTTGAATGGATTAGCCGTGGTGCAGATGCCGATTCGTCCGATGTGGCAATCGTCAGAGCCGTAATCGAAAGCCCGCTTGCATCGGAGGACGAGTACTATCATCGTGGTCCGGCGCAGACCATCACTTTCCGTTTTGTGGTGGATGTGCCTTACAACGAGGTGCTTGATGGTGATACCTTGCGCGTATGGATGCCGGTGCCGGTCGAGACCGAGCGCCAGTACGACATCTCGATATTGTCTTCATCGCATCCCTATGTCCTTTCGGATGGACGCTCGGTGCACAATACCATATACATGCAGGCGCCTGTGGCAACGGGAGAAAGTACGCATTTCGAATACACAGGACGCTACACGGTTACATCTCTGTATGTCAGTGAGGAGGACATTTTGAGCCGCATCCAGCCCTATGATACGACAGCACCTTTCTACACCGATTATACAACGATGCAAGCCCCGCATATTGTTGACTTGGGCGTTGAGGCGCGTGACATCATAGGTGATGAAACCAATCCATATTTGCAACATAAGCTTGTGTACAAATACATTGCGGACAGATATCCTTGGGCCGGTGCCCGTGAATACAGTACAATACCATGCATGCCGCGTTATGTGCTTGACCGAGGATATGGCGACTGCGGTCAGGTGTCTATGCTCTACATCTCGATGATGAGGTCGCTGGGTATTCCGGCACAGTGGGAAAGCGGATGGATGCTGCATCCCGGAGATTTGAACTATCATGACTGGGCTGAGGTGTATTTTGAAGGCATAGGCTGGGTGCCCGTGGATATGTCCTTTGGCAACTACGGCGTAACCCCGGAAACATATGACAAGGACACGCACGGCTTTTACAGTCATGGCATAGACATGTACCGTTTTGCTTCAAACCGAGGTATCTGCGGCACGCTTTATCCTGCAAAAAAATATATTCGCAGCGAAACCATTGACTTTCAGGCCGGAGAGGTGGAGACCTCGCGAGGCAACCTTTTCTACCCCGGATGGAGGTCAAGCTTGCAGATAATAAAAACTGAACCCGCAGCAGTGGCACAAGACGAAGACGAGTAGGGCAAATACGGCCATTTTATTTAGAAAAAATATGATATATAAGGTATATTCTAATTAAGAATATATGTTATGTAGATGCGAGATAGCCATATGAGTTTTTGCGAAATACGAGTGTGGAATCGCTAATAAGTATAATAGTTAATTAGAATATTTTTTTAATGAACATGACAAAGAACGACATCCGATATGTGGTATGCGCCTTGGCTCTTGCGGCTTTGACGCCGATGATGGTAGAAGCGGCGACAGTGGCTGACAAAGCACGAACCATAGTTTCGGCGGTCCGCGCCCGTCTGGCGCCTGATAGTCGTCAAAATATCTATGACATCACCGTTCGTCCTGTCGACAACGGCAAGGTTGCGTTGACCGGTATGGTTTCCGAGTGGTATCTTGCCGACTCGTTGATGCGTGCTCTTGCAGATGCCGACATCGATGCCTCCAACGGCATAGCCGTACTGCCGAGCGACAATTGGGCAATGCCACGCATCTCGGTTGCGTGTTTGCGCACCCGTCCCGGGCATGATGCGGAGATGGCGTCTCAGGCGTTGATGGGAATGCCGCTGCGTGTACTCGACAATGATGGTGAGTGGCTGCGCGTACAGACTCCTGACGGATACATATCCTGGGTGGTGAATAGCTCGGTGGCTATAAAAACACCCGAGCAGATGGAGATGTGGCGTTGCGCACGTCGTTTGGTGGTGACGTCGCCTTATCAGGTACATGCCTATCGTGATGCCAAGGTGTCCGGCGTGCGCGATGTGGTCACTGACCTGGTATGCGGAGACATTGTCGAGGGTTCTCTTGACAAGAAAATTCGCGGACGTGTGCAGGTCACGCTGCCGGATGGTCGTTCGGGATGGTGCGAGGCTTCGGCCTTGACCCCCATCGAAGATTGGGCCACGCAGGATTTCAATGCCGATGTGATACTTGACATGGCGTATTCGATGGAAGGCACGCCGTATCTTTGGGGTGGAACCTCGTCCAAGACGCTTGACTGCTCCGGTTTGGCCAAGGTCTCGTATCTGGCCAACGGCATAATACTTATGCGCGATGCATCGCAACAGGCCACTACCGGCACGCGCATCGAGGCCGCCGATTGGCGCCGATGCAGAGCCGGGGACCTGCTATTCTTTGGCAATCCCAAGACCGGACGAGTGACACACGTGGCCATATATGACCATGATGGCGATTATGTACATTCGTCGGGGCGTGTGCGACGCAATAGTGTCAATCCTGACAGTCCCGCATATCTTACCACGCCATTCCTGCATGCCGTGCGCATCGATGGAAATATCGGTACTCGCGGCATTACGGCAGTGCGCAACCATCCGTGGTACTTCGGATACAAATAATATAATAACGCCTTAACGTAAGACTACAATGAGTGTCATACGCGTATGCGATGGCACGACACAACAAAAACATACCATTATGAAACGCCGAGACTTTCTCCGTACAACCGCATTGGGCGCCGCCTTGGCTGTCGCCCCTATATCTTTCAGTGCCTTTGGTAGCGCTACCAAGAAAACGGCAACGCGCTCAGGGCGCCTCAATCTTTCGTTCGAACCTTACGAATTGCGACTGCGCCATGCATTCAACCTTGCCCGATATCAGCGTACCACGACCCCTGACGTGCAGGTGAAGTTGGAGTATGACGGGTTGGTAGGCTACGGCGAGGCTTCGATGCCTCCGTATTTGGGCGAGAGCGTAGAGAGTGTATGCTCTTTCTTGAAGCGGTTGGATCTCGGCCAATTTGCCGATCCGTTCCTCATTGAGGACATACATGACTACATGGACAGCGTTGCGCCCAACAACCGTGCAGCCAAGGCCTCGGTGGATATAGCACTGCACGACCTCTTGGGCAAAATCATGGGTCAGCCTTGGTATAAAATATGGGGCCTGAACCCGGACAAATGCCCCAATACATCGTTCACCATCAGCTATGATGCCGACCCCAAGGAGATGAATGCCAAGATTGACGAGACTGCACCCTATAAGGTCATAAAAATCAAGATGGGCTTGGACCACGACAAAGAACTTGTCGAGGCCATCCGTGCACGCACCGATGTGCCTATATGCGTGGATGCAAACCAAGGTTGGGATAATAAGGAAAAAGCCCTCGAGATGTGCCATTACTTGGCCGGGAAAAACTGCTTGTTTGTGGAACAACCCATGGATAAGTCGCGCATAGATGACACCGCATGGCTTCGCGAGCGCTCGCCTCTGCCCATCATAGCCGACGAATTTCTACAACGTCTTCCGGATGTACGCCGCGCTGCCGGTGTCTATGACGGCATAAATATCAAGCTCATGAAGTCCACCGGTATGCACGAGGCGTACAAAATGGCGGTACAAGCACGCGCTATGGGTATGAAAATTATGCTTGGTTGTATGACCGAGACATCGTGTGCCGTGACGGCTGCCGCTCAATTGGCCCCTATGGTAGACTGGGCCGACTTGGACGGCAACTTGTTGATTGCCAATGACCGTTTCGATGGCATCAAAATCGTAGACGGCAAGGTCACCATTCCCGACCGTCCCGGTATCGGCGTCGAACTGCTATAACTATAAATTGTATGGTCTTTTGGCGTCCAATGATATTCAGGCTAAATATTGCCGGCCGCTTATAATGAACTGGATGAATGAACCGGAAGTCCAAAGGCTCTCTAATTCACAAAAATGCGCACAAAAGAGCATCCGCTATTGTTTGTTCGAAAAAATATGCGTAAATTTGCAGTCCGAATTGTGAAATAAAAACATACAAACTAAATAATACAATGAAACGTACTTTCCAACCGTCTAACCGCAAGAGAGTTAACAAGCATGGCTTCCGTGAACGTATGTCCACACCCGAAGGTCGCAAGGTATTGGCTCGTCGTCGCGCAAAAGGTCGCGCACGTCTGACCGTCTCTTGCTCTATCGCCAGCAAATAATCGCTGAAAGATAGCACAACAACATAACATAAGCTGCCCTATCGGATGCCCCGATGTGGCGGCTTTTGTTGTATATGGTTGGCGACTGCGTTTGAAAGGCCGCAAAACTCACTGTCCCTTTACACTATTTGTCGCAGTATCGTCGTGTGCGTATTTATGTTTGTGTTACTTAGTCTGTTTGGGCTTGCCCCAACGATGCTCTTGCATAGCGGACATACGGTCTTCGGCTGCGTTTGGCGCGGGTGTCCAGAACTGTGCATCTGCAATATCGTCCGGCAGGAATTGTTGACGGACAAAATGTTCGGGGTAATCATGCGAATACTTATATTGGACGCCGTATCCAAGTTTTTTCATCAGAGAAGTAGGAGCATTGCGCAGATGCAGGGGTACCGGTAGATTGCCCGATTCGCGCACTTGGGCCAGCGCTGCGTCTATAGCCAGGTATGCGCTGTTGCTTTTGGCACTTGTGGCCAGATATATGGCGCATTCGCTGAGTGGTATGCGCGCTTCCGGCATTCCGATTTTATGTACTATATCGAAAGTGGCGTTTGCCAATAATAGCGCGTTTGGGTTTGCCAGTCCGATATCTTCGCCGGCTAATATGACCAGACGTCGTGCAATAAACAGGACGTCCTCGCCGCCGGCCAGCATACGCGCCAGCCAATATACAGCGGCATCGGGGTCGCTGCCACGTATGCTCTTGATAAATGCCGAGATTATGTCGTAATGCATTTCGCCGTCCTTATCGTATGCCATGGGGTTTTCCTGTAGGCGGTCGGTGACGGTGGAGTCGTCAATTACTATTGGCTGCGCGTGGGCGGTTGATTGTTCCAGCAAGTCAAGGATGTTGAGCAATTTGCGTGCATCGCCGCCGGCATAACGGAATAGGGCGGTGGTTTCGTTTACCTGGACTTGCCGCTTGGACAATACTTCGTCTTCTGATGTGGCGCGGTCGAGCAGCGTTTTAAGTTCGGCCTCCTCTAAGGGGCGCAGAGTATACACTTGTGCACGCGACAGCAGCGGGCGAATTACTTCGAAAGACGGGTTTTCGGTGGTGGCACCTATCAGCGTGACAATTCCGCTTTCGACAGCGCCCAATAAGCTGTCCTGTTGCGACTTGCTGAAACGATGGATTTCGTCTATAAACAATATCGGACGAGCACCTTGGCCAAACATGCTACCGGCATCTCGTCGGCATCGTTCGATGACTTCGCGTACTTCCTTGACACCTGCGGTTACAGCCGAGATGGTGTAGAATGGTGCGTTTATAGTCTTGGAGATGATGCGTGCCAATGTCGTTTTACCTACCCCTGGAGGGCCCCATAGGATAAATGAAGCGATGTTACCCGTTTCGATCATTCGGCGTATGATTCCGTCCGGACCGACGAGGTGAGTCTGTCCGACATATTGGTCAAGGGTGGTAGGGCGCAGCCTTTCGGCAAGAGGAGCAAGCATTTCGGCGGTTATGGTGTGTAGTTAATTGTGTTTTGTCGTTAGATTTATAAAAGCAAAGTCCGGTTATTTGATCGGATTCTTTAGACTATGTGCGGATTGGATAGGCGTGCACCACGCAGGTATGCGTCTGTGTCCATGCGGCGTTTGCCGGTGGCTTGAAGACTGAGTATGTGCAGTATGCGATGGTCTCCGCATACCACGCCGAGGCTGTCTGTTTCGGCGATTATGGTGCCCGGACTCGCATTTATGTCTGCGTCGGTGTCCACGCGAGTGGCAAAAACTTTGAAATCGGTAGGTGTGAGATTGTCGGCGCATAGTGTGGTCCAAGCTCCGGGGTATGGCGAGAGGCCACGTACAAGGTTGTGTACCTTTATGGCCGGGCGAGTCCAATCGATATGGCATGTTTCGCGAAAAATTTTAGGCGCGGGGCGGCATTGCTTCGATGCCATAGCACTTTGCGGCGTGGTTTTTAGGTCTCCTGCTACGATATGTGTCAAAGTCCGTTCCACCAGATCGGCTCCCAGAGCCATCAGACGATCGTGCACGGTGCCCACGTTATCCTCATCTGTGATGTCTATGGCGCATTGGTCGATGACATCGCCTGTGTCTATTTCGTGTTTAAGAAAGAAAGTGGTTACGCCGGTGTGCGTATCGCCGTTGATGACGGCCCAGTTGATAGGCGCCGCGCCGCGGTAGTCGGGTAATAGCGATGCATGTAGGTTGAATGTTCCGAGGCGCGGCATTTGCCAGACCACTTGTGGAAGCATACGAAAGGCAATGACCACAAACAAGTCGGCGTTGAGGCTTTGCAATTCGTTCACAAAAGACGGGTCGCGCAATTTCTCAGGTTGCATCAGGTGTAATCCATGAGCCAAAGCGTATTCTTTGACCGGAGACATATACATGCGGTGTCCGCGGCCTGCAGGTTTGTCGGGCATTGTTACCACGCCTACAACGTTGTAGCCGGATGATACTATGCGGTCCAAACTGGGCACGGCAAAATCGGGTGTACCCAAAAAAACTATCTTGAGATCTTTTTTATCCATTGTCATTTAGGATTTTGAGAGGTAGTGATGACGGCGTCTTGCTTTGTCGCGGCAGGTGTGACGGCCGTTTCGAGCGCGTGCCATAGGGGATCGTTCGGAACCGGCGCGGTGATGTCTATGGTGATGTGCGACACCGGGTGTTCAAAAACTATGCGTCGCGCCAGTAGTGAGATGCTTCCGTCCGGGTTTGAACGACGATCTCCGTATTTGATGTCGCCTTTTATGGGACAGCCGATGGTTGCCAATTGTACACGTATCTGATGTTTGCGCCCCGTCAGCAACTGCACTTCAATGAGTGAGTAATTGTCTCCGCGAGCCAAGACGCGGTAATTGAGCCGGGCTTCCTTACTGCCGGGCCGTGGGGTATTGTTGGCGTATGACTTATTGGACGCCTCGCGGGTAGTGATATAATGTGTCAGGGTGTCCTGTTGCCGTGGCGGATTGTTGCGGCTTATAGCCCAATAAGTCTTGTGTATCAGACCGTCACGAAGCATGGCATTGAGGCGTGACAGTGCCTTGGAAGTCTTGGCAAAGACTACGACGCCGCCTACGGGACGGTCCAGCCGATGCACCACGCCCAGAAACACTTCGCCCGGCTTATCATACTTGGCCTTGAGCCAAGCCTTGACAGTTTCGCTTAGCGGAGTATCGCCGGTCTTGTCGCCTTGTACGATTTCGCCCGGCGCTTTATTGATTATGATTATATGGTTGTCCTCGTAAAGTACTTCCATTGTTCTTATAAAAACATCTGTTGCTGCCTGTTTTTGTTTGTCGGCCTATTCCCGGAGACTGTCCCGGACTACAAAGGTACTCATTTCCCTCGGATTTTCGGCATTCAAGTTGGTTGTGTCTGACTGAACGAGCGACATTTTGTATAGTTGTGAGATATTGTTCGGAGCTGTCGTAGTAGGATGGTGATGTCGGGAAAAATGCGTATCTTTGCGCTGATATTCAGAAATAATAAGATATAATGAAACAAGTAGCACGTCTGTTGGCAGACAAATTACTGTCTATCAGTGCAATCAATCTCCAGCCTGACAATGCCTTCACATGGGCTTCGGGGTGGAACAGTCCTATATATACGGATAATCGCAAAACATTGTCGTATCCCGAGATTCGTTCGTTCATAAAAATCGAGCTGGCGCGACTGATAGTCGAGAATTTCGGGATGCCGGACTATATAGCGGGCGTTGCCACCGGCGCCATAGCTCAGGGCGCACTTGTCGCCGATCTCTTGAGCGTGCCGTATATCTACGTGCGTTCGGCGCCCAAGGACCATGGGCTTGAAAATCTGATAGAAGGCAACCTCATACCGGGCAAAAATGTCGTGATTATCGAAGACCTTGTATCGACGGGCCGTAGTTCGCTGAAGGCTGTGGATGCTGTGCGCATGGCCGGCGGCGAGGTGCTGGGTATGGCGGCGATGTTTACGTATGGTTTCCCGGTAGCCACCAAGGCTTTCAAAAAGGAAGCAGTACGTCTTGTGACATTGTGCGACTACGACACAATGATAGAGTCGGCTCTTGATACCGGATATATAAAGCCCTCGGATGTGGAGACGCTGCAAGCGTGGCGCAAAGATCCGGCCAACTGGATACCCGGGGCTTTGGGTTAGGCAAAAGCCGGAGATTGGCATCCATTGACAAATAACAATTAGGATATAATTCATGGCAATATATAAAGGAAAAATCGTGCGTGTGGAGACCTCTCCGGAGGCTGTTGCCGCGCGTTTCAGCGACCTCTCGACATTGGAAGGCATGCTGGAAAAGCTGCCGGAGGAGCAGCGCAAGAGTATTGGGCAGGTGTCTTTCGAAACGGCTGCCATCGTGGTAAACAATCCCAAGGTGGGTAATGTGCGCATGGAGGTGGAGGAATGCACTCCCGAGCGCATAGTATTAAGCGCCGGCGGGATGTTGCCCATGTCAATAAATGTAGAGCTCAAAGGTGTGGACGATAATGTCGCCACTGAGTTAGAGACCGCTATCGATATAAACATTCCGGTGATGCTTCGCCCACTGGTGGCTCCTCACTTGCAGCAGGCTGCCGACCAGTTCGGGTTGCTCATTGCCCGACTGGCTTCCGTAGATGCGCAGTAAACTTCGGCAAAAGGACATAGAAGTATCCGCCGAGGCAGTTGCTGTAGGTATGTACTATATTCACTTCGGCTGCGCCTGCGCTTTGCCCAATAATCTTATGCCGGCCATGCTTGATACGGAAATGAACAGGTATGGGGTCGAATTCTCGTGTCACAAGACTATAGACAAACTATTGGGGAAAAGATGAGTACAAAGTTCACACATTGGATAAAGCGCTTGGTGATGCCGTTGTGTGCGGTATGTATGCTGGCAATGGCGTCAGGATGTGATGCCGTGGATAATAAGCGTCTGCCGGCCGTGCCGGTGCAAATAGTGTTCAGCGACCCCGGCGGTTGGATTACTTACGGGGTCTCCGGGGCTATGCAATCTCGCCGATTTATACGTGCACTTAAGATCCCGGCCGACTTTCTGTATACTTCCACCACATTTACAGGATATGGAGGAGTGCTGCTTGTGTCTGATGTCTTTGGCAATCCTTTGGCTTATGACTTGGCCTGTCCTGTCGAAGGCAGTGCTGATGTGCGTGTCGAAATAGACACTGAGGCCTCTGTAGCCAAATGCCCCAAATGCAAAAGCACCTATGATGTATTTGCCAATGAGGGATCGCCACTTTCGGGAGATGCTGCCAGGCTCGGGTATGGGTTGACGCGCTACAACGTCTACCATAATCCCGGTGTAAGTTATGTCATAGCACGATAGTGCTCCGTAAATATTCGATATTGTCAACGTCAAATTACAATATATCAAATAATTAACCATACTACGATGCGACGCAACTACTTAGGCCTATGGCTGCTGCTGGTGACGGCATTCGCATTTTTTGCGGTGCTGTCCGTATACGATCCCATCGAAGTTTGCGGATATACGCTCAAGTCCTCCAAGATAGTGCCCACGCTTACGGCCGATGCCAAGACAAAGGCAGGCAAGGTGGATGCAGCCTCTGTGTCCGGAACGGCAACTCGTGTGACGCAGACGCGGTCGGTGACTAAGGCTGTGAAGACTGATACGTTGCCTAAAACCATACTTTTTATAGGTGACTCGATGCTTGAAGGCCTTTCGCCGCGTTTGGCCGCCTATGCTTCGGCCAATGGACATACTCTGTATTCGGTGATATGGTACAGCAGCACCAGTGAGATTTGGGGGCGTAGTGGGCGCTTGGCCTCGTATGTGCAGCGTCTGCATCCGGATTACATCTTTATATGTCTCGGAGCCAACGAGTTGTTTGTACGTGATATTGTGTCCAAACGAGACAAATATGTAAAGGAGATTGTCAAGGAAGTTGGCAAGATACCATTTGTATGGATCGGTCCGCCCAATTGGAAGGATGATACAGGCATCAACGACTTGATTGCTGCCAATGTCCCTTCCGGGTCATTTTTCCTGAGCCGGGGCATGCATTTTGACAGAGCCAAGGACGGGGCACATCCCACGCGCAAATCTGCCATCCAATGGATGGATTCAGTGGTGCGATGGATGCCTCAACACTGTGCACATCCAATAAAGATGGCAAAACCGACGAGCTCCACCGGGCGACCCAAGCAGATATTTGTACACCAACCACAGAAGTAAAAACGAAGGGACAGAAGTCCAAGCCGCGGTCAGACAATAATGGCAGATATTTCGACAATAATCCATAATATATTAGAACAGCTAACCTACACTCCGGGCGAGCCTATGCTCTTCAGCAGTGGAGTGTTTTGGGCATTGTTTATCGTCTTTATCCCGGTTTTTGCGATGTTGCGTGACCGGTTGTGGCAGATGGTGAGTTTTGTTGTGGCGTTCTCGCTGTTCTTTTACTATAAAAGCAGCGGATTTTTTGTATTTCTATTGGTGGTGACATCGTTGATAGACTGGACAATGTCTCGTGTGCTTGTGCGTGTACAGTCGCGCTTGCGTCGTCGCCTGTGTGTAGCGCTATCGTTGACCACCTCCTTGGGCATCTTGTGTTATTTTAAGTATGCCAACTTCTTTATGTGGAATTGGCAGCAGATGGTAGGCGGCAATTTCGAACCCATGGACATCATCCTGCCTGTGGGTATATCATTCTACACCTTCCAGTCCATCAGTTATATAGTAGACGTGTACAAAGGAAGGGTAGCGCCCACCAAGACATGGCTTGAGTATGCCTTCTTCCTGTCGTTTTTTCCGGCGCTCGTGGCCGGACCTATTGTGAGGGCCGACTATTTTCTGCCGCAGATACGCAACAGCCGCCACGCTACACGCACGATGATTTACCTCGGGTTATGGCTCATAATACTCGGAGTGGTCAAGAAAGCCATTATCGCCGACTATATAGCACAATACAACGACCTGATATTCAGTGTTGATGCAGCCACCGGGGTGCCGGGATACAGCGGATTTGAATGTCTAATGGGTATCATCGGATATGCCATGCAGATATATTGCGATTTCTCCGGATACAGCGATATGGCAATAGGCATAGCCCTGATTATGGGCTTCAGGCTTGCCAAAAACTTCAATTTCCCGTATAAGTCGCGCAATCTAACAGATTTTTGGCGCCGCTGGCATATTTCGCTTTCTTCTTGGCTGCGTGATTACGTGTATATTCCACTTGGTGGCAACCGCAAAGGATTGCGTAGAACTTACATAAATAATATGGCTACGATGCTTATCGGCGGACTATGGCATGGTGCTTCATGGAAATTTGTATTTTGGGGCGGAATGCATGGTGCCGGGCTGGCAATACATAAGGCATGTCGACCTCTCCTCGGAAAAATTGGCGACAATTGGGGAGTCAAAGCTCTTTCGTGGCTGTTGACAATGACTGTTGTGGCCTTGCTGTGGGTATTTTTCCGTGCTGATAGTTTCGGAGACTCGTGCGCCATCATAGGGCACACCTTCTCCGATTTATCCGTGGATTATATTATGCCATTTGCCACTGTACGCTACTTGTGGCTGATACTTATGGCCGTCATTATAATTGCACATTGCCTTCCTACATCTTTTTGGGATAAGGCAGCTATGTGGTTTGTGCGTTCGCCATGGATAATCAAGCTGCTGATTTTTATTGTGGTAGTTCAATGTGTGCTCCAACTGCGAGGCGAAGACGTTGCGCCGTTCATATATTTCAATTTTTAGTAACCCGAGATGAATGGTGATCGACAACAAATGATAACAAGTGAAACAGACAAAACTGCATATACGATGACCGATATGTGCGACTGCAACATCAATCTATCATCCGGAGCTACGGCATTGTACCACACTTTCGGGTGCAAGCTAAATTTTGCCGAGACCGCGACCATAGAAGATTTGATGATGCAGCGTGGTATATGCGCCGTTGGCCGTGGCGAAAGTCCGGATATAATTGTGGTCAACAGCTGCTCGGTCACAGAAATCGCCGACCGCAAATGTCGCCGGTATATCAGGTCGATGCATCGTCGCTACCCTCAAGCCGCAATCATCGTTACCGGGTGTTATGCCCAACTGCACGGTGAGGACATTGCTGCTATGGATGGCGTGGCCGCTGTGGTGGGGAATGATAAGAAACACAGCGTTGTACGCCATGCCGAAGAGTGGCTGCTCAATCGCGAGATGCACCAAACAGACATTACGCCTACGGCGCAAATACGAGACTTCGAGCCGTCATGTTCGCGTGGTGACCGCACGCGTTTTTTTCTCAAGGTTCAAGACGGATGCAACTACTGGTGCAGCTATTGTACCATACCCAAGGCACGGGGACGATCGCGCTCGGGCACGGTCAATCAGGTTGTAGAACAAGCACGTGCCGCTGCCGCCGCCGGTGCTACCGAGATTGTGATTACCGGAGTAAATATAGGGGATTTCGGTCATGGGACTTCCGAGAACTTCTTTGATTTGGCAAGGGCACTTGATAAAGTTGAGGGCATCAGCCGCTACCGCATATCCTCTATCGAGCCAAACTTGATTACGGATGAGATTATTGACTGGTGTGCAGGTGAGGCTCAACGTTTTATGCCCCACTTTCACATTCCTTTGCAAAGCGGTAGCGATGATATGTTGCGACTTATGCGACGGCACTATGATACTGAATTCTTTGCTGGCAAAATCGAACGAATACGTCGATCCATTCCGGACGCGTTCATAGGCGTGGATCTTATTGTGGGCATGAGGGGAGAGACTGATGCTTTCTTCGAGAATTCGTACAACTATTGCAAGTCGCTGGACATCTCGCGCCTGCACTTGTTTACGTACAGCGAGCGTCCCGGTACGCGAGCCTTGGAAATTCCATACGCGGTGTCCCCGGCGTTGCAGCACGAGCGCATGCAGCGCATGTTGGAATTGAGCCGAGACAAGATGCTGGCTTTTGCTTCGCGTTTCGAGGGCACGATACGTCCGGTGCTGTTGGAACATCCGCGAGCCGGACGTGCCATGAGCGGGTTTACGGACAACTACTTAAAAGTACATATGCCGGATGCGACAGCCGAATACGACAATAGGATTATGTCCGTCCGGTTGGATGCCATAATAGAAGACGCCCATGATAGCGAAGAATATGGCTTCAAAGGTACATTACTTGCAAATTGAAGTGTGGCGGTAAACGACTTGAGATATTATCCAAAAAACAGAGACAAGATGAAGAAGCCGAGAGAAATGATGGCGGACATGCTTGCAGCGGTCGGAGTAGCGCTGGTGAAAGGCTTGGCGCATTTGCCGTTGAGGGTGTTGTATGTCTTGGCGGACGCAATTTTTGTTCTTCTATATTATGTATTGCGTTATCGTCGCCGGATGGTACGTGCCAATATGTGTGCGGCCTTTCCGGATATGGATCGAAGAGCTCTGCGGCGCAATATCCGCGGCTTTTACCGCAATTTTGCGGATTATACTGTTGAGACAATCAAGCTGTTACGTGTGGGTACAGATACAATCACGAGACGTATGACCTTTGAAGGGCTTGATATTATAGAAGGTCATTTTAGGAACGGACGTTCAGTAGTGGCATACTTTGCGCACACGTTCAACTGGGAATGGACGCCGAGCATCACGCGCGACTTCCCTGCTGATATTGCCGATACTGTTGTTTTTGGGCAAATATACAGGCCATTGCGTAGCCGCAGATGGGACGATTTAATGCTACAAGTGCGCAGCCGTTTTGGCTCTGTGTCCATACCCAAAAAGATGACACTCCGCCACTTGTTACAGTTACGTAAAGACGGCCAACTGTCATTGACCGGATTTATGAGCGACCAAAAGCCAAGCCATGGCGATCCGGAACACATCATAGAGTTTCTCGGTCAGAGGACGCGTGTAATTACCGGGACGGAATCACTCGCACGCCGCCTCGGTATGGCAGCTGTTTATTGGGATCTGACCAAGAAGGGCAGGGGGCGCTATCATATAATGGTGCGTCCCATCACAGACAACGTGGCTGAGACCGGAGAAGGCGAAGTCACGGACACTTATTTCAAACTTTTGGAAGATACGATACGCCGTCAGCCGCAGATATGGCTTTGGTCGCACAATCGCTGGCAACGCAATCGTCGTCACCCCGAAACAAATATAGAGAAATGACAAATAACATAAACAATGTCACCGGTGCAAAATGCGCGGTCATCATCCTTAATTGGAACGGCGAGGCTCTTTTACGGCGCTATTTGCCTGATGTTGTCTCCGGGACGGATGCCGCTTTCGGACGGGTCGTTGTAGCAGACAATGGTTCGACGGATGGGTCTCGCCAATTGCTTGAGACCGAGTTCGCGGGTCGGGTAGACACGATATATTTCAATGAGAACCATGGATATGCAGGCGGATACAATCGCGCTATAGAAGCCTTGCACGGGCATTACGAATACGTGGTGCTGCTTAACAGCGATGTCAGCACACCCTCCGGCTGGTTGGCGCCATTGGTTAAGTATCTTGATGTTCATCCTCGGGTGGGTGCAGTACAACCAAAAATCATAAGTGAAACTCGGCGGGACACCTTCGAGTATGCCGGTGCGTGTGGCGGCATGATAGACCGCAACGGTTATCCTTATTGTCGCGGACGCATATTCGGTACTTGTGAGCCGGACAAAGGCCAGTACGATACAGAGATGCCGATTTTTTGGGCTACGGGTGCTGCCTTGTGTATACGCACCGACCTGTATGTCCGTGTAGGTGGCCTTGACGAGCGTTTTTTTGCACACATGGAGGAAATAGATTTGTGCTGGCGTGTTCACCTTGCGGGATATGACATTGTTGTATTGCCGACTTCGCACGTATTCCATCTTGGCGGAGGGTCGTTGCCGGCGTCCAATCCGCGGAAGACATATCTGAACTTTCGCAACAACCTGTTGTTGTTACACAAAAATTTGCCGAATAGTACGCGTCGTGGCAAATTGTTTCGTCGTCGTTTGCTTGATACAATAGCCTGGTGCAAGTTTGTCGCCGGCTTTGATTTCAAAAATGCCGGAGCAATTCTGCGTGCTCATCGAGACTTTAAGAACATGCGGCGAGAATATACGGTACATCCCGAGACAGACTTGCTGGACGCACGCACAGATACACACGTCAACATATTGGTACAATACTACTTAAAAGGGAAACATCGCTTTTCGCAACTTAAGTTTTAAGAAGTAATTTATGCGCTTTTTTAGAAATAATCATACGTTGCGATATCGGTCGATATCCGGGGGGAACGTCGGACAATATAAGAAAATACTTAAAAAGGGATGATGACCGCATGATTGTCTTTGCACAATCTCCCGGAATAGCGAAAAAATGTGTAACTTCGTATAATAATAGCGACTGACGATGATTCGTGCCTATAGAATAATACGCGCGTTGATTGTTGCTGCCATACTGCTTGGTGTGGTGGTACCGATAGGGCTGTATATGGCTATGTCGTCGCCCTGGGCACAAGAAAGACTGCGCCATGCCGCCGAGGTCGAACTTACGCGGCTTTTGGGAACGGAAGTGTCCGTAGGTGGGGTATACTTCGAACCATTCAACACTATATCAATAGAGGATGTTTCGGTTGAAGACGACTTTGGGAAGAAAGCATTGGAAATAAAAGATATAGATGCACGTTTCGAACTGTCTTACTTTCTGAGCACAGGTCGTATTGCTGTGGATTATGCCGCCGTAGATGGTCTGAAAGTTCATATTTATAAGGCCACAGACAATTCACCACTCAATATTGCCGGCATTATAAAACGCTTGAAACCGAAACAAGAGAAGAAGTCTCCGAGTCGTATACAATTGTCCATCGGGAGTGTGGATATACGCCATGGTGACATCCGTTACGATGTTCTCAATGCGCCTCAAACATCCAATTTGTTTAATGCCCGTCATATTAGACTAAAGAATTTGGAGCTTGCAGCAATGTTGCCCATGGCCGGCAATGACAGCGTTGCAGTTCGCCTTGACCATTTGTCTGCCACGGAGGCTTCCGGTTTTATATTGAACAATCTGACAACCACAGTGTATTATACGCCCAAATCGTTGGAAATACAATGTTTGGACGTGTCATTGCCTAATACGGATATGCGCCTTGGAGACATCAAGTTGAGGTATGACAGCGTTTCGCAGCTCAAAACCATTGGACGAAGTATTCCTGTGACACTCAAGTTGCTTGACGGAAGTCACATTACGCCTTCGGATTTCAGTCCCTTTGTTCCGGCTTTGAAATCGATGAAGGATGACTATGACCTTGCTATCGAGGGATATGGCACATTGTCAGACTTGACGATAAGCGCCTTCAAAATATCGCATCCGGGACTTGCATTGTCTATGCAAGGACGGATCAATATTGATTCGCTCAGATGTAAGGATTTGCACTTGTTGGGCAGTATACGTGCCGCAGAGGTTGCTGCGATGCTTGACAAGGCGCAACTTGGCATTTCGTCCAAATTACTTGCCGATATTACACGCTTGGGTAATGTCCGTATGGATGTAAATGCCTCCGGTAATCGCCATAATTTTGACGGGAATGCCATACTTCGTACATCTGTGGGCATTGTGTCCATAGATGGTACGCTCTCGGCAAAAGACAAGTCTTTTGATTGTCTGACGGCCAATGCGACAGTTGACATTCAAGACATTAATTTGGGACTTGTAATGGCTGAGGCTCGTCTCGGCAAGTTTACGGGTAGTATAGATATCGATGCTGATATTATACGCTCCAGGCGCAGTTTTGCAGGCGATGTTTCCGCGCAGATAGACGCTATCGAGTGGAATGGGCAGATGTATCACGATATTGTTGTACAAGGCAATAGCGATTTAGACCGTACATTCGTGGCCGATTTGATGGCAAATACCGAAGCCGGCAATATTGCTGCCAATATCGAAGGTTCGTACGACACTTCGGCTCCGGCGTTAAGTCTTGCCGCCACAATACAGGATGTAGATTTACAGACTCTCGGGGTTTCTGACAAATATGAAGGGTACAAGCTCAATGCCGAAATAGGAGCGGACTTGCAAGGACGCATTGACACATGGGTCAACGGGTATGTTCAGGTGAAAAAGCTGCGTTTCGAGCATCCCGAGAAACCTTCCATAGAGTTGGATAATATACGTTTGAGTGCCGACAATACATCCTCACCCGTCACAATGAGTGTCGAAAGCGACTTTCTCAAGGGACAGCTTTCCGGCCAAATACATTTGCAGACCATAGCCGGCGAATGCCGCGACATCCTTTCGCATATTATTCCGGCTTTTTTGGATGCGACATGGCACGAAAGGGCACAAATGGACATAGCCTCGGGACGGTATAACAAGTTTACATATGAGTTTGAATTGGCAGATGCCGAAAAATTGTCGCGGTTCCTACGCCTACCTGTACAAGTGATATATCCGGTGACCATAGACGGAGAGGTGGATTATGCAAGCCATCGTATGACCATGGCTGTGGATGCGCCGTATTTGCTTAACGGAGAGAAGCTTGTCGAGAATACGGCGATGCAGATAGATGTCTCCGGTGAAACGGCCGATGGAGGTGAAGGACTAGCGACAGTATATGCCACAACGCAGATGCCCACCAAGAAAGGTGAAATGGCTGTGGTGGCTAACCTCAGTGCGGCCGGCGGACGCATAGACACCCATATCGATTGGAGCTTGGAGCGCGAGAAGCCCATTAACGGCCAAATTGCTTTTTCAACGCTATTAGACCGAGATGCCCGAGGCCTATGTGCTATCGTTGATTTTAATCCGTGTAACATCACCTTCGGAGATGATATATGGAACATAGCACGTTCTACCATCACGTATAATGCAGATGGAGTGCGTGCAGACGGCTTTAAGATGAGTACGGACACACAAAGCATTTTGATAGACGGAATTGCCTCGGCAGACATAGAGGATGTGATGAGCGTCAAGCTGGATCATATCGAAATGATTAAGATTTTCGAGACACTCGACATAAACAAGGCGCTCATAGGCGGAATTGCCACCGGCACTATTCAGGCGCGCGGACTTATGGGGGCCAATCGCACTATCACGGCCGATCATCTGCACGTCAAGGATATTTCGTATAACTACTGTACATTGGGAGATGCTAATGTCAAGGCATTATGGGATGCCGAGCGCATGGCCGTGGCACTCGATGCCGATGTAGTGGACGAAAACGGTATACATTCGCGCATCAACGGCGACATTTTCCCGATGAACGAAGGTCTTGACATCAATATTGATGCCACCAAAGTCAAAGTGGGATTTCTCAAACCCTTCATGTCGGCTTTTGCCGATGATGTGTCCGGTTATGCTTCGGGTCATGCCAGGTTGTTTGGAACGTTCAAGTTTATAGATCTCGAGGGCGACTTATATGCAGACAACTTCGGAATAAAGATAGGTTTTACCAATACCTGGTACTATGCAACTGACAGTGTGCATATCCGGCCGGGCATTATTGAGATACCACCTATCAAGGTCAAGGATTCCTATGGACATACGGCGGATTTGCGCGGATGGGTGAAGCACACGTATTTCAAAGCTCCGGAATTTGATTTTGCCGTAACCAATGCGCACGACTTTTTGAGCTATGATGTTATACCATCAATAAGTCCGGATTGGTATGGTCGTATATATGGCAACGGCTCGGCATTTGTGACAGGGCGTCCCGGTATGGTTAATATCGGTGTCAATATGTCCACGGCTCCGGGGTCTACATTCACTTTCGTACTCTCGGATCGCCTTGATGCCGAGGAGTACAAATTCTTGACATTCAGACGAAAACAGGTGAAGCGAGAGAACGGAGCAATCGCAGATCCTGTGGAGGTAGACCCTGTACCCGCAGTCATACGTGAGTATCAGCGCCGTATGCGCAAAGCCAATGAGGATAATCCATCGACATATAGTATGGATATACAGGTGGACATAACGCCGCAAGCCAAGGTAAACCTTGTGATGGACCCTGTCGGTGGGGACGAGATCAAGTCCAACGGAAGAGGTAACCTGCGTATGACATATGTAACTCCGGGCAACGACTTACATCTTTACGGCACCTACACTATAGAGCACGGGACATACAATTTTACGCTACAGGATATCATTGTTAAGGATTTCACCATCAAGGAGGGCAGCTCGGTGGCTTTTACCGGCGACCCTTATAATGCGCGTCTTGATATAAACGCCATCTATGGCGTCAATGCCAATTTGAGTGACCTTGACGAATCATTTTTACAGGATAAGGATCTCAATCGTACAAATGTCCCCGTAAATGCCGTGATGAAAGTCTCCGGCGACATGCGACAGCCTGATATTGGCTTTGATTTGGAGTTCCCGACGCTCACTTCAGACATTTACCGCAAGGTTCGTTCTATTGTCTCTACAGATGAGATGATGAATAGACAAATTATATACCTGTTGGCTCTCAACAGGTTTTATACCCCAGAGTATATGTCTACCACCAAGGGCAGTGACTTGTTCTCGGTAGCGTCTTCGACCATTTCGAGCCAGCTTAGCAGTATGCTTGGCAAGCTAAGCGACAATTGGACCATTGCGCCTAATCTACGTAGCGATCGCGGCGACTTTTCGGATGTGGAGTTTGATGTGGCGTTAAGCAGTACCCTGTTGAACAACCGCCTACGGCTTAACGGTAACTTTGGATACCGAGACAAATCGCTGAATACAAACCAGTTCATAGGCGATTTTGATATTGAATATCTGCTGACTCCCAGTGGGGTATGGCGTTTGAAAGCATACAACCGCTACAATGATCAAAACTATTACTTGCGTACGGCCCAGACTACGCAAGGAGTTGGCATAATGTATAGGCGAGACTTTGACCGGTTGTTCAACTTCCTCCGTCGTCGTCCGAGTCGAAAGCAGCAGACTGACAGTATTGATGCCGTGTATTCCGAGCCGGATACGTTGAGTTGTCCTGCCTCCGTTTTGAAGGAGTAAGTAAGAGGCGTGAAAGAAGCACCGACTTGTAGGGTGTCGGTCGGCAAATGTCAATGACGTATCATTATCTTGGGACTACAGGCTTGAGCAACTCTCACTCAGACACACTGACTGAAACACTACCTTATATTAGACTATCTTCGATACCGAAACAAGCGATGAGGTGGGTTCTAAAAGCCATCCTCATCGCTTGTTTCGGTATCGATATGTTACGTGGCTAAATTGTAATAAAGAATGTCTCGAGCCATAGGACGAGTATGCCGGCAAGATAACCGAGGAAAGCCATCCAAGTAATGCGTTTGAGATACCAGATGAAGGGTATCTTCTCGATGCTCATGGCAACGACGCCGGCAGCACTGCCAATTATGAGGAGCGAACCGCCAATGCCGGCACAATAAGTCAGCAGGTGCCAGAACAACCCGTCCGAGACAAAAACTTGTGCCCATGCAGGATCTGACGCTACTTGCACTGCGGTGTCGGTGACAACGGGATACATATTCATGCATGCCGCCACCAAGGGAACATTGTCTATAACTGAAGATAGTACGCCGATAATGCCGTTGATGATATACGCTTCATGAAATGTCGTGTCAAGCCATTGCGATACATCTCGGAGTATTCCGGCCTGTTGCAATGCCTGTACTGCCAACAATATGCCGAGGAAGAAGAGTATAGTGCTCATGTCGATGTTGCGTACAACTTGAGAAATGCGTCCTTCCATCTTTTTGTCCAACTTATAGCGGTATACGACGATTTCGGTGATGAGCCAAAGTACGCTTAACGACATCAATATACCCATATACGGTGGCAAGTGTGTGATGGCCTTGAATATAGGCACGAATAGTAGCCCTGCAACGCCACATCCGAGAATGAAGTGAGACAGACGGGGATGGTGCTTGCTAAGTACATATCCGGTGCGGGGGTCTTGTGAGTTTAGCGGCTCCAGAGGACCTTTGCCGATGGTTCGCGATGCAAGGAGAACCGGAACGACTATAGATGCTAATGCCGGTAGTAATAGATTGACTATGAGGTCAATGGAGCTTACGCAATTTTTCATCCATAGCATTATGGTGGTAATGTCGCCTATGGGTGACCATACTCCGCCACTATTGGCGGCAATGACGATTACTGCGGCAAATGTCCAACGCTCTTTTTGGTCTGCAATCATTCGGCGCAGCATCATCACCATGATGATGGTGGTGGTCATATTGTCCAAAAGTGCCGATACGAAAAAAGCGACAAAGGCCATTACCCATAGTAATCCGCGCTTGCTTCGTGCCGAGATTCGGCTTACCAGGTAATTGAAGCCGCCGTAACGGTCTATGAGTTCGACAATTGTCATTGCTCCGATGAGAAAAACGACAATCTCGCAAGTGTCACCCAAAGCGGTTGTTAGATCAGATGCCAGATTCGGATCATGTCCTACGAGCGCGTATATTGTCCACAATAGAACGCACAGCAGGAGAGCGAATGTCGCTTTGTTGATTTTTAGAATGTGTTCCAGCGCTATTCCGAGGTATCCCAGAACAAATAACGCTATCATAGCAGTAATCATAATGCTTTGATTATGGGTTGTTAATTGTGTTTATAAGATTGTTTTATGTAAATAAACTTCGGTATGCTTATGCTTTCAGCGGAAATTTGCCACAAATTTAGGAAAAATTTCCGTAATTAAATTTTGCGTCAAATACTTTTAATAAGAATTAGTAAAATTGGCTTTTAGCGTTAAAATAAGTGCTTTCTTTGGAGACACGTACATTTGCCAGTGTCTTTTTCTTTGTCGTGCGTATCGGTATTGGAATATGATTATATGTTATAGTTGTATGCCATATTCGGATGGATAATGTCAGCTTAACTAATTGCCTGTTTTTTTTGTGTGTGCTTCCTTTTGGAGGTGAAAACTTCCCGGGGTTTATTAAATGTTATTGCGGAGATACGTAGTTTTACTATTGCTTTGAGGGTTTTTGTTGTTAATATTCGTTCAATGATTATGCCTATTGGCTTGTGTTGATTAAATAAAGTTAAAAGCAGGCGTTTTTGGTTATGAAAATTTGGTGAGAATGCTGATAGATTGTACCTTTGTACAGTTTTTCATGGTATTAGATTTAAGGTAAGAAGATTACGCGTCGTGATGACGGGTAATTTTTTTTGTGTTTATATTTGCCGAATTGTATGTGAAAGTGGTGTAGGGTATGAAGTATGGCATTGTTCGGCAGTTGATAATGGTAAAGTTTTCTACGGATTAAGAAGTAGCGTCATTACGCTGATTATCGGAGAATGCGGTTTCGTAGAGCGGTTGGCTTGCCTTTACTTCCTTTCAAAAAAATGTGCTACCTTTGTCCATGTTTTTCGCAGATGCATTTTTGGCAGAATCGTCTAACTACAATAATAGCGTACAAATGGGAAAGAAAGTCATAGACAAGGATATGGTGTTCGGAGTATCCGGTGTGCTTGCCGAGTCTCGCAAATTATGGAATACAAATTACATCAAGTTAATGTGCTCCAACTTCTTGCTGTTTTTTGCGTTCTTTCTTCTGACGCCGCTTTTGCCTATTTATCTTTCGGATATGTTCCATGCGGACAAAGACACTATCGGGTTAGTATTGTCCGGCTATGTCATTGCTGCGCTAATTATACGTCCGTTCAGCGGTTTCATTGTAGACACATTTGACCGCAAACGAGTTTTGGTGATATGTTTTTTCTTTTTCTTTATATGTTTTGCCGGGTACATAGCCGCCGGGACGTTGTTGATGTTTGCCATAGTGCGAACGCTTCACGGCTTGCCTTTCGGGGCAACGACGGTGGCTAATAGTACTGCGGCCATAGATGTCCTTCCGTCCGAACGGCGCAACGAGGGCATAGGTTATTATGGGCTGAGCAATAATCTGGCTATGGCCATAGCCCCATCTGCCGGGGTTTATTTGTATGATATTACCGGCGATTTTGTACTGTTGTTTTGGATAGCTCTTTTCGCGGCATTTCTTGGAATGTTGTGCACGATGTCGCTGAAGATGCCGTCGCGCCCACCGGTTCCCGGTAAACGTCGTCTCAGCCTTGACCACTTTTTTCTGACGCGAGCTTGGATGATGGCTGTCAATATCAGCTTTTTTGCCCTTTGCTGGGGTATTTTGAGTAGTTATGTCGCCATATATGCCAAGGAAAGGCTTGGTATCACGGGAGGTACCGGCGTATTTTTTGCTCTTTTGGCCGCAGGACTTTTTGTGTCTCGCCTATGGGGCTCGCGCTCTTTGCGACATGGGCACATAACAGCCAATTGTGTCTTTGGCGTGCTAGTCTCTACGGTAGGATACACACTTTTTGCACTTAGCCCCGGACAATGGTCGTATTATGTTTCGGCAATGCTCATCGGGCTTGGTAACGGCCGAATGTATCCGGCGTTTTTGAACATGTTTATTAAGGTGGCCAGACATGACCAGCGTGGCACGGCCAACTCCTCTATACTTATATCTTGGGATGTGGGCGTCGGTGTGGGAATGCTTGCCGGTGGTGTCTTGGCCGAATATGCAGGCTATGCGGCAGCTTTTTGGACGGCTGCAGCGATACAGGCCGGTGGCGCAGCCATGTTTATAATGCGTACACGCGGTTTTTTCCTACGCCGCCGTTTGTATCAAGATTGCGAGTAGACGAGCTTTTGTTCGAGTAGTCGGCTCGAAAGAGGTATCGTTCTGAATCACGTTAGCTTGTGTGCGATGTATAACAGACCTTGTTATGCATTGCAATGGTGCATCAGAAACGGCAGGAACGTATACGGCAAAGGATTGAGAAGGTGAAACCTATTTCTTCTTTGTCTTGGAAAAAGCGTTGCGGACTATAGTCTCGGGACATGTCGTTGCAGTGGTGTCTTGATGTGCGGTTTGCGGTCTTACGTTTTGTGCAGGCATCGTTTGTGTTGGTTTGTGTTCAGACGTTTGAGTTTCGGGCTGTTGCACTTTAGATCCTTTGTCGCATTCGGGTTTAGGTTGGCTATTAGTTCGCTGCTTTTCGGGTGTTCGTGCCGCTGAACTATTGCCTCCGGCGGCTTCGGATGATGGATTTGTCTGTGTTTGAGTCTCCTTTGTGGGAACAGGATTAGCTTTAGCCAATTGTGGTACACGTCCTGCACCATGGTAGTATGTGACAAAATACTGCGAAGAGAGATTGTCTTCGACTACTCCGCGGCTGGATGACGCATGTATCATGCGTCCATTGCCTATGTACATACCTACGTGCGATACTCGGCCGCCGCTGCGCCTGCTTGAGAAAAATATCAAGTCTCCTACGGCAAGATATTCGCGGTCGATAGGGTGGCAGTATGCCTGCTGGTCTCGCGAGCTCCGTGGTAGGGATATGCCGGCGCATTCGCGAAATACTTCCATAAGGAATCCCGAGCAGTCAGTGCCTTTGCGCGAGTGTCCGCCGTAGACGTAAGGTGTGCCAATCCATTTGCGAGCTTCGGACACTAAGGCCTTGCCCATCTTGGATGTAGCTGCCGGTGTGTCCGGTTTGTGCTTTTTGCCCTCCGGCTTGGATGCCGGACGCGAGCTGACCTCTTGTGCAGTACTTCCTTTGGACGAATGGCAGGATGGCAAGGCACAGATTGTCAGAGGTAGTGCCGCGAGGATGAATATGCGTGAGATATTTCGTAGTGTTTTATTGCAGGCTTTATGTCGCATATTGGCGTGTATTGTCCGTTTGCAAGCGCTAAGTTCTAAAAAAAATCCCATAGCGCCAAATGCATTGTCCAAATCGGACATTTTTACGGATATATTGGCTATTATGGCAATCTACAAGATTGAGCTTTCGAGCAAAGCAAAGAGCCGGAAAGCGGATGTCGCTTCCCGGCTCTTATATTGTCCGGTATTGTTGTCAGACAGTGATTGTCTGAGTTGCTACTTTTGTGCTTCCATCAGGTAGTCGGCAATTTGCTCCTTGATTTCGTGGGCGTACCTGGGCCTGACTTGAGGTATGGCAAGCAGGTTCTCGACACGTTGCATGGTTTCTTTGAATAGGCCTGCATCGTTGGCGCGAGCCAAAGCGGCTACAATGAGCTTGCCGCCACTGTTGTGCAAGGCGTCTGTCATATAGTAGGCGCGTTCCAAAATGACGATTATTCGTGCAATGTGAAGTGTAAGGTCGATGACAGCGGATGCGGATACTCCGAAGGACGCGAAGTCCTTGATGTATGCATTGAGATACGAGACTCGGGCGCATAACATTCCGCGCTTGGAGCGGTACACTTCCTTTTCGACGATTTTGACGTACTTGTCGTATAATTCCTTCTCGTCCGGGTTGAGGAAGAATTCAAAGTATTCTTTGGCTTGGGGTCGCGCCGAATATAGGTCGAGAATGAGTGTCACAAGTTGTTCTTGCGACATCTTGACCAATTCTTTGCGGAGTGCCGCTTTTGACATTGTGTGTCAGGTTTTTGACGGATGGGTATCGTTGCTATTATTTGGCGGGCTTGAGCCAGCGGTCGAACCAGCGGAAGAACAGACGTTGCCACATTACGGCGTTTTGTGGCTTTAAAATCCAGTGGTTTTCGTCGGGGAAGATAACCATTTCGGCGGGTATGCCGCGCATCTTGGCAGCGTTGAAGGCGGCCATGCCTTGAGATGCAAGGATGCGGTAGTCTTTTTCGCCGTGGCTGATCATTATGGGCGTGTCCCAGCGGTCGACAAATCGGTGGGGCGAGGTTGCGAAGGTGCGTTGTGCGATAGCGTTGTCCTTGTCCCAGAATGCTCCACCCATATCCCAGTTGGCAAACCACATTTCCTCGGTTTCGAGATACTGCGCCTCGGTGTTGAAGATGCCGGCGTGAGCCAAGAGCGCGGCGAAGCGCTTGTCGTGGTTGCCTGCAAGCCAATATACGGAGAAGCCGCCGTAGCTTGCGCCGGTGGCGCCTATGCGGGCCGGGTCTATGGCCGGTTCGTTGGCTTTCATATAATCGACGGCGCTTAGGTAGTCGCGCATGTTTTGCCCGGGATAGTCTTTTGAAATTTGTTCTTCCCATTCGGTGCCAAATCCGGGTACGCCACGTCGGTTGGGTGCAATCATGATGTATCCGTTAGATGCCATTAAGGCGAAATTCCAGCGGTAGCTCCAGAATTGGCTGACAGCGCTTTGAGGACCGCCTTGGCAGTAAAGTATGGCTGGGTATTTATGGGATGCATCGAATTTTGGGGGATATATAACCCAAGTGAGCATTTCCTTGCCATCTGTGGTGGGCACCTTCTTGGCCTCGATGGTGGGCATTGTGAGTTGGGCAAAGATGTCGCCGTTGATGTCTGTCAGAGCGACATCTTCTTTTACGCCTTTCTTGGTCTTGGGGCCTATGCGGTAGATTTCGTTGGGGCGCAGCATGGAGTGGCGCATGGTGACTATGGTTTTGTTGTCTACGGGTGCAAGGGAGGTGTAGTCGTAGAGGCCTTCGGCAACTGTGGTCACCTTGTGTGTGGCTACTTCCATGTTAAATATGGGTGCCACGCCTTGGTGGTAGGCTATAAACCATATGTTTTTGCCGTTGGGATTCCATGCGAATTCTTCGATTGTATAGTCCCAGTCTGATGTGAGGTCTGTTTTTTGTCCGGTAGCGTTGTCGCGTATAAACAGACGGTTTTTGTCGGCCTCGTAGCCGTCACGCTCCATGGACAGCCATGCCATATAGCGTCCATCGGGCGAGAATGCGGGATTGGTGTCGTAGCCCATCATTCCTTCGGTGAGGTTTGTGGTGGTTTCGGTGGTCAGATTGTAAGCATAAAGGTCGCTGTTGGTGGATAAAGCATATTCCATCCCGGTTTTTTTGCGCGATGTATATACCAGTATTTTGCTATCCGGGCTCCAAGCAAAGGACTCGACTCCACCGAAGGGGCGCATAGGTGCTTCGTAAGGTTCGCCTTCCATAATGTCTTTGAGGTCGGTAACGGTTTGGCCGTCAAACGAGCCTATAAATGGATGGGGTATTTCGGTGACCCAAGTGTCCCAATGCTTGTACATAAGGTCGTCGATGACGCGTCCGGTGGCTTTGGGCAGGTCCGGGTATATATCGGCGGCTGTGCGGTTGTACTTGACTGTACTGATAAGGACGACTTTGGACTGGTCCGGAGAGAACAGGAAACCTTCGATTCCGCCTTCAATATTGGTGGCGGCATGGCGCTCGGTACCGTCTGCGTTCATCACCCACAATTGGGGCGAGGAGCCCTTTTCGGCATAAACAAAGGCGATGCGCGTGCCATTGTCAATCCATACAGCCGAATTTTCGCTTTGTGCTGTCTTGGTGATGCGTGTCACGCCTGTACCGTCGATGTTCATGACGTAGAGGTCGCGGTTAGACTTGTTTTGAGGTACGCTTTCGTAGCTTACGCCGAAGAGTACACGTTTGCCGTCGGGCGATACGCGAGGTTCGGAGACGCGTCCGAGAGCTTCAAGGGCATCGATGTCGAAGATGCCTGTGGCGCTTTTGAAGTCCGGGCGGTCGATGATGTCCGTTTCTTCGGCCAATGTGGCTGTAGGCGCCATTGCGTTGAGCATAAGTGCTGTTGCGCTCATAATTAGTGCTTTGTGCATAGCAAAACTTATTTATGTGATTTGTGTTTGATGTCCTTTGTGTAGTTTTTGTGCATACTTGTAGATAATGTCTTGCGCTTTTGTGAGGCGTATTCAGCGCCTCGGTCGTATTTGTTGTGGTTGCTCACGCCGGAGGGTCCATAGGGCCGGTATGCCGGGAAAAGTTTGCCTACGAGATCTTGTCGGCGTAGGCGGCGTAACGAGGCAATTATGGCATCTCGGCGTGAGCGGTCGTACCAGAAAAAATATTGTCGTTGGGCTTCTTTGGCACGCGCGTCTGTGGCACAGAATATCTTTTCGCCCGTGTATGGGTGTATCCCCGAGTAGTATATTTCTGTGGCCAGTGTCATCGGCGTCGGGGTGAAGTCTTGTACCTGCTCGAGGTGCATGTCCAAATCTTTGGTGCGTGCTGCCAGAATGGCCATGTCTTCTTCGTGACATCCAGGATGACTGGAAATGAAATATGGTATCAACTGTTGCCGCATTCCGCATCGGCGATTTACGTCGTCAAAAATTTCCTTGAAGTCGTAAAATAAGTCGAAAGAGGGCTTGCGCATTACTTCAAGGACACGGTCTTCGGTATGCTCGGGTGCAACCTTGAGACGACCCGAGACGTGATGTTCGATGAGTTCGCGGTTGTATCGGAGGTTGACGGCATCGATATGAGGGTCGCCGGTGTGGTGCATTGACAGGTCGTAACGGACGCCGCTTCCGACAAAGGATTTCTTGACGCTTTTGAGGGCGTCTACTTTGTGGTATATGTCAAGGAGTGCCGAGTGGTCGGTATTGAGATTGGGGCATACGCGTGGATGTAGGCATGAGGGGCGTAGGCATTTGGCACAGATGTCGGTATCGCGTCCGTGCATGCCGTACATGTTGGCGCTTGGACCGCCGAGGTCACTTATATATCCCTTGAAATCCGGCATTTGGGTGACGGCCTTGACTTCGCGTAGAATGGATTCGGCCGAACGCGAGGCTATAAATTTGCCTTGGTGTGCCGAGATGGTACAGAAGGCGCAGCCGCCGAAGCATCCGCGGTGCATATTGACCGAATGTCGAATCATTTCGTAAGCCGGGATACGTTTGCCGCGGTAGCGAGGGTGGGGCATACGTGTGTAAGGCAAGTCAAAGGAAGCATCAATCTCGCCGATATCCATGGCCGGGTACATCGGGTTGGCTTTGACACCGTTATTACCATATTGCTGCCAGAGGGTCGCGCCGCCGTTGCGGCGGTTGCTTTGCTGTTCGATGTGCTTGAAGTTGAGGCTCTGACAACGGCGATCGTGTAGGCATTGTTCCCACGAATTGAGGATGATGTTGTGCTCGTCAGCCGCCGGGATGTCGGTGGAGCGGACGCGTATTACTGTCTGTCTGATATTTGTGAGATTGCAGACGGGCATGCCTGCATCTATTGCTTGGGCAATGGTTGTGATGGTACGTTCGCCCATTCCGTATACCAGTATATCGGCTTGGCAGTCCAATAGTATGGAGGGACGCAAGCGGTCTTGCCAATAGTCGTAATGAGATAAGCGCCGAAGCGAGGCCTCAATGCCGCCCACCACGACCGGAACGTCCGGGAATAGCTTTTTGAGAATCTCCGAATATACGATTGTAGGGTAGTCAGGCCGTGCGCCGTGGCGTCCTCCGGGGGTGTAGGCATCATCGGCACGGCGTCGACGGGCGGCTGTGTAATGGTTAACCATGGAGTCCATGGCTCCGGCGCTTATGCCGAAGAATAGTCGCGGTATGCCCAGTTTGCGGAAGTCGCGTAGGTCGTCCTGCCAATTGGGCTGTGGCACTATCGCCACGCGGTAGCCGGCGGCCTGGAGTGTGCGCCCTATCACGGCTGCACCGAAGGAAGGGTGGTCGATGTAGGCATCGCCGCTGAAGAGTATGACGTCCGGGCGATCCCAGCCGAGTGCTTCGATTTCCTTGACGGTGGTGGGCAGCCACAGTCGCTTGTCCATAGAACCTAAGGCAAGCTCGTCCGCATATTCCATATGTTGTGCGCTATTAGCCATTGTGGGCAATATCGACGGGCTTGTCGGAAAGTCGCTGTATGCGATCTTCGATTTTCAGTACAAGGTCGCGCAGGCGCGCAGCTTCCATAAACTGCATATCCTTGGCGGCCTTGAGCATGTCGCGGCGCAGAGCCGTGGCTTGGCGTTGCAATTCGTCGGCGTTCATGTATGCCATGACCGGATCGGCGGCGATGTCGGCCTGTGGTGCGTATTCGCTCATATATGGTATAGGCTTTACAGCCTGAGTTTTGGTTTGAAGTCCTTGGCGTAATGCACGTTTGGCCATCGGTGCTGCCACTTCATCGGGGTCTTCGTGTCCGATGATGGCATTGCGAGCTTTGATAATGGCCTTGGGTGTAATGCCGTGCTCGGCGTTGTAAGCCAGTTGGATTTCGCGGCGACGGTGAGTCTCGTCGATGGTGCGCTGCATTGACTCGGTGATATGGTCGGCGTACATGATGACACGCCCGTTGAGGTTGCGTGCGGCGCGTCCCACGGTTTGTGTCAGCGAGCGGTGGCTGCGCAGGAAGCCTTCCTTGTCCGCATCGAGGATGGCCACAAGCGATACCTCGGGCAGGTCGAGGCCCTCGCGCAGAAGGTTGACGCCGATAAGTACGTCATAGACGCCGGCACGTAGGTCGTCCAAGATTTTGATGCGATCCATAGTCTCGACATCGCTGTGTATGTATGCGGTCTTGATGTCGAGTTTGGCCAGGTAATCGTTCAGCTCCTCGGCCATGCGCTTGGTCAGCGTGGTCACCAAGGTGCGTTCGCCACGCTCCACCTGGCGACGTATTTCTTCGAGTAGGTGGTCGATTTGGTGCGTAGACGGCACGACTGTAATTTCGGGGTCGAGCAGTCCGGTGGGGCGTATAACCTGCTCGACAATGACGCCCTCGCTGCGCGCCAACTCGTAGTCGGCGGGTGTGGCCGATACATACAATGTCTGATGTGTCAGTGCCTCGAATTCCTCGAATTTGAGCGGGCGGTTGTCCAGCGCTGCCGGCAGGCGGAAACCATACTGCACGAGGTTCATCTTGCGCGATAGGTCGCCGCCGTACATGGCACGCACTTGGGGAATTGTGACGTGGCTCTCATCGATGATTGTCAGGAAGTCTTTGGGCAAGTAGTCAAGCAGACAGAAAGGCCGTGCACCGGGTTGGCGCCCGTCGAAGTAGCGGCTATAGTTTTCGATGCCGGAGCAGTAGCCCAGTTCTTGAATCATCTCGACATCGTAGGTTACGCGCTCGCGCAGGCGTGCGGCCTCCAACGGTTTGCCCTCACGATTAAATTCCTCGATTTGCTGTCCGAGGTCGAGCTGTATCTGCGCTATCGCGGCCGCTTGACGCTCGGGAGTGGTCACAAAAAGGTTGGCCGGATAGATGTTGAAACTATCGTGGTTGCCCATGCTTACGCCGTCTTCGGGATGTATCGATGAAATAGACTCGATTTCATCGCCCCAAAAGACGATACGTACCACGATTTCCTCGTAGGCCAGGCGTACATCCACCGTGTCGCCGCGCACGCGGAATGTGCCGCGGGCCAGGTCGGTCTCGTTGCGGCTATACAGTGCAGCTACGAGGCGGCGCAACAGGTCGTTGCGCGTGATGTGCATGCCTACCGACACCTTCAATGCCGTGGCGTGAAAGTCCTCGGGATTGCCCATGCCGTAAAGGCACGACACTGATGACACAATGACTATGTCGCGACGTCCGGACATCAAGGCCGATACTGTGGAAAGGCGCAGACGGTCAATTTCTTCATTGACCATCAAGTCCTTTTCGATATACTTGTCCGCTGAAGGAATGTAAGCCTCCGGCTGGTAATAGTCATAGTAGGAAATGAAATACTGCACCGAGTTGTCGGGGAAGAATCCCTTCATCTCGCTGTACAGCTGTGCCGCAAGGGTTTTATTATGGCTCAGGATAAGGGTAGGGCGCTGCACCTGCTCGATGACATTGGCCATAGTGAAAGTCTTGCCCGAGCCGGTGACGCCGAGCAACACTTGAGCCGGGACGCCCTCGCGCACCCCGGCCACCAATTGTTCGATAGCCTGCGGCTGATCGCCCGTTGGCTTATATGCTGATTGTAGCTTGAATTCCATTGTTGTCGTAACTCGCTATGTCCGATAGATAGTCGGGAGAGCCCCCCTTTCTGCGAGTTCTCTCCTCTCTGCCCGTCATACAAAGTTACGACTTCGCCGCGAGATACGCAACCCCCATTGCGTAGCCGATACGATTCGAATTTATTTTGATAGATATGTCAAGTAGTTATATTGTGTTTCATTTGATAGAATATTGTATGGCTTTGTCGTGCATTTGGCTCCGATGCGGTATTCAGAGAAATCGATGACGCCATACTCGCTTTTGTATTGCTTGCGTTCGATAGCGGCAACAATGAAATCACGCATTTTGAGCGCAAACACATAGTCCTTGCTGTCGATGTCAGGGACTTTGTCGATGTTGTCGAGTAATACTCCTGAACAAGGATCCAAAGCGAGCGACTTGCAAACGTTGTCCAAGTCCTTTTCGGTGGCGTGGTATAGGTTGAAATATCTATCTCCATCTGCGCTTATGTTTGGCATCTCATTCAGGGCCAGCTCTTCTGTCGTCCCAATAAATATAGGTGTCTTGTTGCTGTAGAGGTCTTTGATGAACCTATCGCGGTATGAGTGAGGGTTGATATCGGTTTTCTCCTCGACATAGTCACAGTATGCAAACAATGCGCTTGTGCGGTTGTTGTCATAAAACTTCTTTTGTCTTAACGCCTGCTCTTTCTTGTCAAAAAAAGTGATTATCGCTTTGGCAAATGATAATTCGTCCCAAGCAGAAGTGTCAACCTCATCGGTTACGCCATAAATATCAGCGAGCTGGCGCAGCATATCAGAGGGCACTTGGAACCGTTGTATTACCCTATAGTCTTTACCTCCACGACAGTCGTCCGAACCGGAAATATCATATTCGCCGGCAGTCAGATGTGATTTTTTACTGTTGTCTCCGAATAGTATTTCTCTGATTTCACTTGGGTGACTTAGTTTCGATACATCGATATTTCGGCTTTTTGCAATAGCCAAATAGCCTTCATCGACATTATCGAAATACCGAGTAAGCGCTACCTGTCCTTCAGTCGATATCTCAATCAGATACTCGCCAATTTTCGTAGATTGTTTTGATGCCATGTTTTGTACGATTATATTCTTATTGCGGTCTTGCGTAGTTCTCTTAACTTCTTGATGGCTTCACGATTTGTACACGGACTCTTGTTCTCTTGTATGTTTAACGGATACCATCGGTCCGGCTTAGATAGCTCTGTTTTCTCAATTATTTCAGCTCCTTTCACAGTTGTAGTATAATCCCATTCGAGAATGCAGTTGGCGTCGATGAAGCTATTTACAGAGCTTTCTGCCTTGCCTTGTGACATCTTTCCTAAAGCGGTGAGAATTCCGCATAGTGAAAGCCGTAGCGTGGAAATAAATGAGTTGTGCTGATGTTGGCAGATATGCCAATACATACGGTCTTCCATATCCTTGCTTATTCCGAAGTATAGAGCCATATATGTTTCACCATCAAAGTCGTTTCGCAAAATGTGGCTGAGGTCTTTAACACCGAGGCATTGACAGATTTCCTTTGCGGCGTTCTCGTGGAACCACCAACAATAATAACCAGGTATATGACTCCTTTTGAGCACAGCACGGAGCTGTTTTACTTTATCGAAGTTGTTCATTGTCGGTAACGATTATTTGTTCGCAGATAGACGCGTGATTTCTTTGGTGAGAAACGAAAGGATGTATCCGATTCCTTTGCAACCCTTGTATGGCAAAGTATAACGTTCGATACGGCCTTCGCCGATTAGATACTTGTAGTACGCCTCACCGGCGAGGATAATTATCTCGTCCTCATCTTTATTATAGCCAAACTTGCCCCGAAGTTTAGCGAGGACGTCTCCTGCCCAAGCTTTTCGTTCGGCAACAGGTTTGCCGACAAGCGTTTCGTTATAGTATGGAATCCTTGTGTCGGGGTCAATGATGCCATATTTTGCCGAAAGGATGAATATCCTATCCGGTTTCAAAGCCTCGGCGTATGCCCAAGCCTTATGGAACAAAGGGCTGTCATACAACAGGCGTGCCTCGATTGTTTCGCCCTCTTTCAGCTTTCGCTTCTTTGACACGCATGAGATAAGTACGTAAGTAGCCATATTATCAGTCTTATAAATTAGATGGAAATCGATTCATAATTCTGTTGTTTGTGCGTTATTCTATATTCCGACTTTGAAAGTGCGGTTATTGCATTTTACAATGTATACATTGTTGCTTTGCAGAGAGAAAGACATTACGTCTCTGCTCGCTATGGTAGTCCCAACGATGGTGCCATTTATACCATAAATATTAATAGTATCACCGATGTTTAGTCCTGAAACAGTGATGCATCCGTTTGTTCCAAGGACTTTAATTTTAGAGATATCGGGATGTACAACATTCAGTGGTGAATCAGAGTAGGAGACTATAAAAGTCGTTGGCTGTGTAATTGATGAGGTCGTATACCACCCATCTTTGTCCAAATCATTAGTGATATCTACGCCATTGATGGTGACACTATTTAGAATGTAATTCTCTGACGATTCAAATCTAAGCCGTGTCGCTTCGCCGGTATTTACGCTTATTGTCGTCTGGCCAGCTTCGCAGTCTTTTATGGTCACGGGTATTCCGGCAATTGGATCCTCTATTTGAGATTCATCATATTCAGATATGTTTATAAAGTTTTTCCATCCGTTAGCATCTTTATAGAAATCTAACGTTCCCACGGGAACTTTTAATGGGATGGTCGAATAAACCTCGGATGTAAACGCGTTTTCTTGGATTACTGGTGGGGTTGTGTTTTTAGAAATTACGGCATTGGAAATACTTGGGAATGCTATTTTGCCTAAATCATTGACGTATTCCCCGATAGTAAGCGTTCCAATTGCGCTAATACTTGATTCAACTAGCTTGTATTCAGCGAAAAGAGGTGTAGTGAAATATAACTCCCTACCAACGTAAAAGTTTTCAATGTAGTTTCCGCTGAACATGCCAATATCTGTGAGTTTATATTGTTGATAGTAGTTGGTCGCTATGTGGTTGCATCCGATTGTTAAGGCTGTTTCCCCGTCTTCAATCTTGATGCTAGCGTTAAGCCCCGGGCTAAATGTTTCATCTCCGATACTTTCAACGTCACGCCCGATAATAATATCTGATAAATGTAGACACTCTTTGAAAGTCTTCGATGCCGTTTTGCAGTTGAAGTTTACGGTTTGAAGCTGGTTACATTTGTAGAAACAATTATCAAGCTCGGATACGAAGCTTGGAAGAACAATGTGTCTGAGACTCCTGCATCCGGCAAATGCTCGGCTAGATATATTTGTGATTGAGTTGGGAAGTTCGAGAGATACTAATCCAGTACAACCCTCGAATGCGCTGTACCCAATACTAGTGACAGACGAGGGAATCTTAATGGACTTTAATCCGGTGAAACCCTTGAAAGCATTGTGGCCAATGCATGTGACGGAATTAGGGATGATTGTGTTTTTGCAACCTGCTCAAGCGTATTTGTCGACGTTTCGATTATTGCATTACAGTTATCTCGTGAGTCTATATTTGGATTATTAGTGTCTACGTTGATTACTTCAAGATTTATGGGCATTATACCAGAAGCATTATATACATTTTCGATGGTACTGGGTAGTGTGATAGACCTAAGCTCGGTGCAATATCTTAGGGCATCACTCTCGATGCCAACCACTTTATAAGTCCCATCGAAGCTAACACCGCCTGGTGTAATATGGGCGGGAATCTTTAAATCGCCGGAATAATCAGAGGCATGATATTCTGAGTAAGAGACCGAAACCTCCTTGCTGCTGGAATTAGTAACCCTATAATATATCCCGTTTACGCTAAAGTCATAATATCTACCATATGCGAAGCCTGGAAGAGTTGTAGTCAGTAGTATTATTATAAGTATTACTCTTTGTTTTAGGCCATTAAATGGCGTAGTCGCGTAATTGCGAATTGCAAACAGACTGTTTAGCATCTGTGCGTTTGCTTCATTTGTTCTTTTTTCTGTTGCCATGTTGTTTTCAGGTAGGTATGGGCGTCCTCACGCGCTTGACGAAGAGCCCAAAGGCCAAGGAATTAGTACTGGCTGTATACCGAGTGGCGAGATGGGATACGGCGGAAGTGATGGATGATTGTCTGTTGCTATCCTATGAGTTTGGATGCCGCCGGTGTCACGTCGGTATACAAAAAAAGCGAGGGCTCTTTACCGGTTGCTCGTTCCGTCGTTCCGGGGCTCTGACAAAGCCTTTCTCGCTGGGGAAAGAACAACATGCAGAAGCCCACGCAGTTATTGTAATAACGTCACTGCCGGCACCGTGGCAAGGCGGTGTCTGTGGCGGTGACGGGGTATTACAAACCCACAGGCGTTCTACTGTTGCTATATCCTTGACAGCGATGATGGAAATTTGTCAGATTTCGGAACGTCAAGAATAAGCGCCAAGTATACGCTTTTTGATAATATGTCGTGTATGTCGCGCCGTACTGTGCGGCGTCTCATACGATGTTGCCCGCCGCTCGACCCCCTACGGGGCTTCTGCTTTGTTACGGGTAACTTTTTCACAAAGTAAAGGTTTTTTTTTGATATGACAAAATATTCATCAAAAAAACCTCAAAAAATGTTTTGTGGCGCAGGGGCGGGTAGAGTCCAAAGGCAAATGCAATATTACGAAAAATGACTGAAGAATTCGGCAA
>OLFV01000124.1_pt1 | contig 89770 bp, 63 predicted proteins | sample 1605551 | NCBI WGS metagenome assembly OLFV01 (sample SAMEA3888922, study PRJEB22519) | human gut metagenome | biome: human gut; feature: human-associated habitat; material: faeces | place: Denmark | collected 2011
GCTTCTTGTACTACTTGTCTGTTTATGTAAATCTTTTCAAAGAACTCTTTCTTTTTACTTCCCGAACACTACTTAATCTCGTTTTGCTTGAGGTTTCGTTCGTTCTCGAAAGCGGATGCAAAGGTATAACAAAAAGTCTTACCATGCAAGAGTTTTGACGAAAAAGTTTCAAAAAAGTTACATTTTTAGCTTATAATTGAGATAAATCAAGTCAAACGGGGCATTTTCGCCCTTTTTCGAGGTTTTTTAGGCTGAATGAGGTAAAAAGCTGTTAGTATATATTATATGGTTCAATCTGTATATATATAGTAGCGGAGGTCACCAGCCTCCGCAGCAAGATAAATGTGGTGTAATGTTGTGATGTTATTGCGGTGTATTTTCATTGCACATTCTTTTTGATTTGTGCAGAAAATGTTGACGAATCAAATAAAATCGCTCTAAAAAGTGCATTTTCTGCACACATTCATTGTAGGATGTGCAAAAAGTTATACCTTTGCACCGCATTTAGGCTAATCTATGTTACGTATAGACGAATTGAATGGAAGAATCGTATAATACAAAACATAAGCGATGCATATATACATTATATAATATAAGAAAGAAAACTATGTCTTTTAATTTATTGAAAGGAAAGCGCGGTATCATCTTCGGCGCATTGAATGACGCATCGATTGCGTGGAAAGTAGCAGAACGTGTCGTAGAAGAGGGCGCACAGATTGTGTTGACCAACACAGCAGTGGCTTGCCGTATGGGCACAATCGACGAGTTGGCGAAGAAGACCAACGCAACCATCATCCCTGCTGATGCGACATCGGTAGAGGATTTGAACAACCTGTTTGTCAAGGCCCAGGAGGCATTGGGCGGCAAGATTGACTTCGTGTTGCACTCATGCGCCATGAGCGTGAACATGCGCAAGAAGCGTACTTACGACGATCTGGACTACGGATTCCTTGACAAGACTCTCGACATCTCAGCAATTTCATTCCACAAGATGTTGCAGGTAGCCAAGAAGCTCGACGCTCTCAACGAGGAGGCTTCGGTACTTGCACTGACATACGTGGCTTCACACCGCACATTCTTCGGCTACAACGATATGGCTGATGCCAAGTCGCTGCTTGAGTCGATTGCACGTAGCTTCGGATATATCTACGGCCGTGAGAAGAAGGTGCGCATCAACACCATCTCTCAGTCGCCTACATTCACCACTGCTGGCAGCGGCATCAAGGGCTTCGACGGTCTGTACGACTTCAGCGACCGCATGTCGCCTCTTGGCAACGCCAGCGCTGACGAGTGCGCCGACTACTGTGTCGTGATGTTCTCTGACCTAACAAAGAAGGTGACAATGCAGACTCTGTTCCACGACGGCGGCTTCTCTAATATGGGTATGTCGCTCCGCGGTATGACTCAGTACAACAAGTCGTTCATCGAAGAGAACCGCGACGAGAACGGCAAGATTATCTACGGATAAATTGTGAGGTCAAAATAGGAGTTAGAGGAAGTTAAGAAGAAGTTAATCCATCTACGATGAATGGAAGTTAACGGACAAATGCCATAACCTCCTATATTTTGCAGTGCATATTACTCCCCTCCCTACGGGGGAGGGGCCGGGGGTGGGGCTTTTGGCCTACGTCCCAACACTATATTTGCATTTTTAACCGCTCAAAACTGCGAACTGAACGAGCAAAGAAATCTTTGGCTCGAAATTCGCGAGTTTTGAGCGGTTTTGCGTAATATGCAGTAGCACAGCATATTACAATGTTTTCGCTCAAAATATGCAACGAGCGATTGCGAAAAAGGAGTACATTTCATTGCAAATGTACTCCTTTTGCAATACAACTGTAGTCGTTTTGCAATGCAAAAAGGGCTTCCTTGCATTCCAAAAGTAGTCCTTTTGGAAAGCAAAGAAGCCCTGAATGATCAGAAATGTGATGAATAGCTATGAAAAAACCATCAAAAACGGCTTTTCAAAACTCTAGAATCGATTTTTATTTTGTAACACTTTTTTACTGCCTGTACAATATTTGCATATTAAGTAGCGGGTGTGTAAAATAGGAGTTAAAGGAAGTTTGGGCTTCGCCCGAAGTTAAAGGAAGTTAGCGGACATATGTATAAATTGCTGATAATAAAGCATTTGTCCGTTAACTTCCATTCATCGTAGATGGATTAACTTCTTCTTAACTTCCTCTAACTCCTATTCTGACACGCCCACTACTTTAGATTCTACTATTTCAATCGCAATATATTGAGCGAGTTGGCAGGAATCTCAACCACTGCCCCACCCTTCGACGTAGTGATATAGGTCTCTGTCGGGTGAACACTACATTCTTGTGACCCTTTTATGTTATTATTGCTTTAAGTTCTGAACTTGCAAAAGTTCATTTATGGCTGTTATACCGCTCTGTTACAGCGATTCAAGCATTCGCTTTATGACAACCTCTGCCGAAATCTCACGGTTGGCGGCTTCGGGAATGACGAGCGAATTGGCTGACTCTATTACGTCATCGGTGACAATCAGGCCGCGACGTACGGGCAGACAGTGCATGAACTTGCCGTTGTCGGTTACTGCCATATGCTTGTCGTCGATAGTCCACGACATGTCTTTCGACAATATTTTGCCGTAGTCTTCGGGATTGGTAACGCCCGGGCAACTCCAGTTCTTGGCATAAACGAAGTCGGCACCCTCAAGAGCCTTCATCTGATCGTACTCGATGCGGGCACCAGCAGTGAACTTCGGGTCGAGTTCGTAGCCGTGAGGATGAGTAATGACGAAGTCGACATCGGCTGCTGTCATCCACTCGGCAAACGAATTGGGCACAGCCTGCGGCAATGCACGGCAATGAGGAGCCCACGTAAGCACTACCTTAGGACGTGCCTTGGTCTTGTGTTCCTCAATGGTGATGAGGTCGGCAAACGCCTGAAGCGGATGTACCGTGGCTGTCTCCATGGCAAAGACGGGGCGACCGCTGTACTTGACGAATTGCGAGACGATTGTCTCAGCATAGTCATACTCGCGGTCGGTGAGTCCGGCGAAGGAGCGAATACCGATAAGGTCGCAGTAGCTGCCCATTACCGGGATAGCCTCAAGCAGATGTTCCGACTTGTCGCCGTCCATGATGACGCCACGCTCGGTCTCCAGTTTCCATGCACCGGCATTGACATCAAGCACTATGACGTTCATGCCAAGATTCATGGCAGCCTTCTGTGTAGACAGACGTGTGCGCAACGAGTTGTTGAAGAAAATCATCAGCAATGTCTTGTTCTTGCCAAGATGCTGGAACTGGAAGCGGTCGCGCTTCACCTCTTTTGCCTCAGCGAGCGCTGCATTGAGGTCGCCAAGGTCTTGTGCGTGGAAGAATGTTTTCATAATTATATAAAAGCCCCACCCCTGGCCCCTCCCCCGCAGGGAGGGGAATGGTATGTTGGGTTTGCTCTTTTTTATTGTTAAACTTATTGATTAATAACTCGCTTTATAATTTTTTTACTCCACCTTCAAATCATATCACTCCCCTCCCTACGGGGGAGGGGCTGGGGGTGGGGCTTCTATCCTCTTACTTGCCCCTCCCCATCTATCAACCACTTATATGTAGTCAATGCCTGGAGTCCCATCGGACCGCGCGGACCGAGCTTCTGAGTACTGATGCCTATCTCGGCACCAAGTCCGAACTCGCCTCCGTCGGTGAAACTTGTGGGAGCGTTCCAATAGACACAAGCTGCATCTACCTGTTGTTGGAAGAGTTGGGCGTTATGTTTTGATTCTGTTATTATGGCTTCGCTGTGTCCAGATCCGTACTGGCGGATATGAGCAAGCGCCTCGTCGATGTTCTCTACCGTCTTGACGGCGAGCGTGTACGACATAAACTCGGTGCCATACACTTCGTCAGCCATATCGGGCGTGACCCGTGTAAGCTTGGCTGCGTAGCCGTTGGCAGCCAGAACATCGTAAGCCTGAGCATCGGCATAGACGTGTACGTGCTTGGCAGCAAGCGGAGCGAGCAACTGCGGCAATGCTCCTATGCGCGAGCGATGGATGATAAGGCAGTCGAGAGCGTTGCACACACTCACACGGCGTGTCTTGCCATTATCTATTATGCGCGCCCCCATTGCTGTGTCGCCCTGTTCGTCGAAGTAGGTATGCACTACGCCGGCACCTGTCTCAATGACCGGAATGCGTGCCGTATCGCGCACAAAGTCAATCAGTCGTCGACCGCCACGCGGTATGCAGAGGTCGATATAACCCACAGCGGTGAGCATCTCGTGTGTCGACTCATGCGTTGCAGGCAACAGGCATACTACGTTTTCGTCGATGCCGTGCGCCCGAAGCACTTCCTTGATGAGTGCAACGATGGCACGGTTGGAGGCATCGGCATCCTTTCCACCTTTCAAGACGCAGGCATTGCCAGTCTTGAAACAGAGCGCGAAGACATCGAAGCTGACATTGGGACGTGCCTCGTACACCACTCCAACTACGCCATACGCCACACGCTGCTTGCGCAGAAGCAGTCCGTTGGGCAGCGTCTTTTGGTCGAACACCTCGCCAAGCGGATTGTCCAAGTGAGCCACATTGCGCAATGCCGCAGCAATGTCGTGCAGTCGTTGTGGCGTGAGTTGCAGACGGTCGTACAGCGGATTGTCCTCCGACATACGACTAAGGTCGTCGGTATTGGCAGCAAGCAGCTGCTCTATGTGCGCCTCGGTAGCGTCAGCAAGGTGCAACAGCACGGCTGTGCGGTCAGCCTCGGTAAGACGCGACAATGTATAGGAGGCTGTGCGAGTGGAATGGAATAGCTCTATCATATAGGGAAAAGCCCTACCCCCGACCCCTCCCCCGTAGGGAAAGAGGAAGAAAGGGGAGGGAAAAGCCCCACCCCCGACCCCTCCCCCGTAGGGAGGGGAGTGGTATGCTGGGCTACTTATTTTATTGTTTAACGAATTATTTTTTATTTTATTAAAAACTCCACCTTCAAATCATATCGCTCCCCTCCCTGCGGGGGAGGGGCTGGGGGTGGGGCCTTTACATAAATTCCGTAAACGGTGTGTCCTTGTCTCTATCGAGCACTCGTTGCAGTATATTCTCGCGCGTGCCGTTGGCGATGAACACGTGAATACCTTCGTGCGCAACGCTGAGAGCGGTGTTGCACTTGCTCGTCATGCCGCCACGTCCGAACGAACTCTTGCTGTCGTTGACATACTGCTTCACCTCGTCAGACGAGCTTACGGTACGTATTGTCGGTTGCGTGCCGTCGGGATTGGGCGAGCCTAACACTCCGTCTACATTAGTTAATAATATAAGGTTGTCGGCGTGCATCATACGAGCCATTAGTCCGGAGAGCTCATCGTTGTCGGTGAACATCAATTCGGTGATTGACACCGTGTCGTTCTCGTTGACAATGGGGATTATGTTGTTCTCTATCATCACGCTGATGCACGACTTCTGATTCTTGTATTGGCGTTCGGAAATGAAGTTCTCTTTCATCGTCAGCACCTGACCAACGTTGATGCCATATTCGCGGAAGAGCGAATAGTAGAGATTCATGAGCTTCACCTGTCCCATAGCCGAGTAGAGCTGACGCTGTTCGACGCTGTCCAACGGATGCACGGCGTGCATCTCGCCCCTTCCGCAAGCCACAGCACCCGACGAAACGAGTATCAGCTTATGGCCTGCTGCATGCAGCATTGCAAGCTGATCGACTATCGACGAGAGCCTGCTCACGTTGACATGACCGTCGGGGCGCGTCAGTATGTTGCTTCCTACTTTTACTACTGTAAGCATAATTTAAATGTTGAATGTGGAGTGTTGAATGTTGAATTGTTGTGGCAAGCCGCAATAAGGAATGTGGAATGTTGAGTGTGGAATGTTTAATGATTAATTCTTCATTGTATCATTCTTCATCGGCTCTGCCGATCATTCAACATTCAACACTCAACACTCAACACTCTTCTTGAGTCCTTCAATCACGGCATTGGTGAATCCCGCTTTCTCCATGGCGTTGAGTCCGCGGATGGTAAAACCGCCGGGAGTGGTCACCTTGTCGATTTCGGCTTCGGGATTGGCACCACTCTTCTGAAGCAGCAGTGCAGCACCCTTGATGGTCTGCAGAACTATATCTTTAGCTACATCTGCCTTGAAGCCCAGCTCCACCCCACCCTCAGTGGCAGCTCTTACGTAGCGCATGGCGTAGGCAATGCCGCACGAAGCGAGAGCCATACCGGCTCCAAACTGGCGTACCTCAACCGAAAGGGTGTCGCCGGCTGTGTCGAAAGCCTGCTTAACAAGCTCCTCTGAAGCGTCGGTTCCGCATACACGGGTGATGAATGTCATTGATGCGCCTACTGCAATGGCGGTGTTTGGCAATGCGAAGAACGTAGAAGGACACTTGCCATTGTACTCCACCCACGACCTCAACTGCTCTGCCTTCAATCCGGCTGCAACTACAACGACAATCTGTCGTTCGGCATCCAGCACGTCGCCTATCTCCTCCATGACACTCTCTACGAGCCACGGCTTCACTACTACAAACACTATGTCGCCCCATGCGGCAGCCACTCGGTTGTCACTGCCCACCTTCACGCCCTGCTCTGCATAAGCGGCGAGACGCTCTGTGTGGGGATTGGAGATGTATAGGTCGGATGCCTGGAACTTACCAGACTGCAAAAAACCGTCGAGCATGGCTCCACCCATAGCACCGACACCGATTATTGATAGTTTCATAGAAAAGATAAAAAGCCCCATAAAGCCCCACCCCCGGCCCCTCCCCCGCAGGGAGGGGAGTGATGTGATGGGCTACTTAAAGCCTAACCCCTCCCCCGTAGGGAGGGGAATGGTATGCTGGGCTACTTTATTTTATTGTTTATTTAAATCTTATTATTATTTAATCCCAAAAACTCCACCTTCAAATCATACCGCTCCCCTCCCTACGGGGGAGGGGCTGGGGGTGGGGCTTTTATTATTTAAGACACTTTTCAAACTTCTCCACAAACTCATCTGCCTGCTGCTTTGTCAGGCACAGCGGCGGAAGCAGACGCAGGATATTGGTAGAGGCGCATCCCGTGAAGCAATGCTCCTCGTGGATGAGTCGCGAGCGCACGTCCTTATGAGGCACGTCAAGCTCTATGCCTATCATCATGCCACGACCGCGCACGTCGACGATATGGCTGTTATGCTGCTGCATCTCCTTGAGTTTGCCAATAAGATACTCGCCCACCTCATGCGCATTCTCTACGAGATGCTCGCTCTCCATGACGTCGAGCACGGCGAGAGCGGCTGTGCAAGCCAGATGGTTGCCACCGAACGTAGTGCCGAGCATGCCATAGACGGGCTTGAACTCGGGCGAGATAATCACGGCACCCATCGGGAAACCGTTGCCAATACCCTTGGCGCAGGTGATGATGTCGGGACGAATGCCGAGCCACTGGTGGGCGAAGAACTTGCCGCTACGTCCGTAGCCGCACTGTATCTCGTCGCAGATGAGCACTGTGCCGTACTTCTTGCAGGCTGACTGCAGACCCTTGGCAAACTCCTCATTAGCCATACGTATTCCGCCAACACCCTGTATGCACTCGATGATGCAAGCGGCAACGTCGCCCTTGGCAAGCTCGCGCTCCCATGCTTCAAGGTCGTTGAGCGGCAGATAGGTCACGTGACCGCAATCGTTGATGGGCGCAATAATCTTGGGATTGTTGGTCACCTCAACCGCCAACGACGTACGACCGTGGAACGCTTTCTCTGCCGACAGCACACGTGTGCGACCGGTATGGAACGAAGCGAGCTTCAGAGCGTTCTCGTTAGCCTCAGCGCCTGAGTTGATGAGGAACAACTGATAGTCGTCATAACCGCACGCCTTGCCCAACCGTTCAGCCAACTGCTGTTGCAGAGTGTTGATGACGGAGTTGCTGTAGAAGCCGAGCTTCGACAACTGGGCGGTAAGCATCGCGGTATAATGCGGATGACAATGACCTATAGATATGACGGCATGGCCGCCATAAAGGTCAAGATACTCGGCGCCGTGGTCGTCCCATACGTGGCAACCGGCACCCTTGGTGATGTTAATATCGAATAGGGGGTAAACGTCAAATAAATGCATATTATAAAAGCCCCACCCCTGGCCCCTCCCCAGCAGGGAGGGGAATGGTATGCTGGGCTACTCTGTTTAATTGTTTAACGAGTTATTTTTTATTTTATAAAAAACTCCACCTACAAATCATACCGCTCCCCTCCCTGCGGGGGAGGGGTCGGGGGTGGGGCTTTCTGTTTATTAAAACGCTGACGGCTTCAGCCTCAGTCCGAGGCTTTCTTCCACTCCGAACATTATGTTCATGTTCTGTACGGCCTGTCCCACAGCACCTTTGAGCAGATTGTCGATGCATGAAGTGATGAGGAGTTTGTTGCCGTACTTCTCGCAATGGATGAGACACTTGTTGGTGTTGACCACCTGCTTCAGGTCGATAGGCTTGTCGACGTAGTGGGTGAAGGGTGCATCGCGGTAGAAATCCTTGTAGGCTGCAACGATGTCTTCTATCGGAGCATCGGTCTTAACCACCTCAGTAGCGAAGATGCCACGGGCGAAGTCGCCACGATAAGGGATGAAGTCGATGGATGCCTTGAACTCGCCGTTGCCCGCGAGCTGCTGTACCTGGCTCAGACTCTGGCATATCTCCGGCACGTGCTGGTGCTGGAAGGGCTTGTAAATGCTCATGTTGTTGTTGCGCCAAGAGAAGTGAGTGGTGGCACCAGGCTTTTGTCCGGCACCCGTCGAACCCGTAATGGCGTTCACCGCAACGTCGTCGGTGAGCAAGCCGAGCTTGGCGGCGGGCAGAAGTCCCAACTGTATGCACGTGGCGAAGCAACCTGGATTAGCTACATGCTGCGCCTTGGCGATAGCGTCGTGATTGATTTCGGGCAGACCATATACGTAGTCGTTGCCCTCGCGCTTGAGGCGGAAGTCCTGCGCAAGGTCGATTATCTTCACATGGACAGGTATCTGGTGCTCCTTGAGGAACGCCTCGCTCTTGCCATGACCGAAACAGAAGAACACTACATCGACCTTGTCGAACGGCATATCGGCACTGAACTTCAGGTCTGTATCGCCATACAGACCCTCGTGCACGTCGGCTACAAGATTGCCGGCATTGCTCTCGCTGTTGGCAAATACTATCTCCGCCTCGGGATGATTGATGAGCAGACGTATGAGTTCGCCTCCTGTGTAGCCTGCTGCTCCTAATATTCCTATTTTCATAAATAATAAAAGCCCCACCCCTGGCCCCTCCCCCGCAGGGAGGGGAATGGTATGCTGGACTTGCTTTGATTTATTGTTTATTTAATTCTTATTTTTATTTAATTAGAAAAAACTCCACCTGCAAAGCATACCACTCCCCTCCCTGCGGGGGAGGGGCTGGGGGTGGGGCTAGCTCCTATACCCTCTCCTTCGGCATGACAATCCAAAGCAGTATATAGGCGAGTGTTCCGCTGAATGCTGTGCAGACAGTGAGCAACACGTAAGCCACACGAACGAGTGTAGGGTCAAATTCAAAATAATTGGCAAGTCCGCCACAAACGCCACCGAGAATACAGTCGGTCGACGAACGCTGAAGTTTTCTATTCATAGTCGTATAGTTTTTTTATTATTATCTACCTATTTGACGTTGCGGAGGACTGAAAAGTTGCAAGAATTAGCGCTGTTCGTCGGGATGGATGCCGTAGTATACACGCAGCGGAGTAGAGAGCACCTTGATGAATCCCTTAGCCTCCTCGGCTGTCCATCCGTGCTGCATCTCGCCGTATTCTCCGAGTTTCGACTTGAGCAAATCGTCCTTGCTGTCTACACCTACGGTTTCAAATCCTAACGGACGAAGTTTAAGTATTGCGGTGCCGTTTACGTTGCGCTGCGACGATGTAAGCATAGCCTCGATGTCGGGCATGACCGGTTCGAGATACTGACTCTCGTGCAGGAACATGCCATACCAGTTGGCTACCTGGTCCTTCCAGTACTGCTGCCACTTGCTCAGCGTGTACTTTTCGAGCAGACGGTGAGCCTCGATGATGAGCTTAGGAGCAGCTGCCTCAAAACCTACACGGCCCTTGATGCCGATGATGGTGTCGCCTACGTTGCAGTCGCGGCCAATACCGTAGGCTGCGCCAATCTCTTCTATCTTCTGGATGGCAGCCACCTTGTCGTCAAACTTCTCGCCGTTGACGGCAACAATCTCGCCCTTCTCGAACGTAATCTTCAGTTCCGACTCGTCCTCGCGTGTCACGTGCTTCAGGTAAGCCTCTTCGGGCAAGCCCTGGGTAGAGTCGAGTATCTCGCCACCGCAGATACTGGTGCCCCAGATACCAACGTTGTATGAATACTTCAACTTGGTGAAGTCGGCAAAGAATCCGTTCTCGTTGAGGTAGTCAACCTCCTCCTTACGTGAGAGAGCCTTGTCGCGAGTAAGTGTGATAATCTCCACACCCGGTGCCATAACGAGGAAGGTCATATCGAAACGGATCTGGTCGTTGCCAGCACCAGTAGAACCGTGGGCGATGGCATCGGCACCAATCTCCTTAGCGTAGCGTGCAATGGCGATGGCCTGGAAGATACGCTCCGACGAAACAGAAATAGGATAGCAGTTGTTGCGCATAACGTTGCCGTAAATCATATACTTCAACGACTTCTCGTAGTACTCCTGCGTAACGTCAAGCGTTACATACTGCTTGGCACCGAGACGATAAGCGTTGCGCTCATTGGTTACCAACTGCTCTGCCGAGAAACCGCCTGTATTGGCGCACGCTGCGTGTACCTCATAGCCTTCCTTGGCCAGTTTCATTACTGTGTATGAGGTATCAAGACCTCCTGAAAATGCTACAACAACCTTTTTCATAATAATAATCTATTTAAAAAGCCCTAAAAGCCCCACCACGGAAAGCCCTACCACGGAAAGCCCTACCCCCGGCCCCTCCCCCGCAGGGAGGGGAGTGATGTGCTGGGCTACTTTTTTTATTGTTTATTTAATTCTTATTTTTTTATTTAATTAGAAAAAACTCCACCTTCAAATCATACCGCTCCCCTCCCTACGGGGGAGGGGCTGGGGGTGGGGCTTTCTATTTAGTTACTCAACTTCTTCAATCTCTCCAACACTTCCTCCGGCAACTTAGCCGGCAGATGTTCTTCGGGATCGTAGAGCATTCCGGTGCAGATGCAATACTTACGACCGGTACGCTTCAATACGTCGACATTGATGCAACCCTCGCATCCACGCCAGAAAGCCTCGTCGTCGGTGAGGTCAGCGAATGTAACGGGATGATAGCCCAGCTGGGTATTCATAGCCATCACGGCAGCACCACTCGTCAACGAGAAAATCTTGGCGTGCGGCCAGCGTGTACGGGCGAGAGTGAAAGTGAGGTCCTTGATGCGCTTAGCCACGCCCAGTCCACGGAACTTAGGGTCAACAATAAGACCCGAGGTGGTGACATACTGCTTGTTGCCCCATGTCTCGATATAGCTGAATCCTACAAACTCCTCGCCATAAAGGGCTATCACAGCCTTGGCTTCCTTCATCTTCGTAGCCACATATTCGTGTGTACGCTTAGCGATACCGGTGCCGCGAACCTTGGCGGCTTTCTCTATGGTATCAAGTATTGTGTCGACATATTTCTCATGTGAGGCGTCGGCTACCATCACTGTTATATCTTCCTTGTTCATAATCGATTTTATCGAGTTTTGAATTTTGAGTTTTGAGTTTTGAATTGTTCTCGGCTTACGCCTGCGATTTTGAATTGATGAATTATGAATTGAGAATTGAAGAATAAGATTCTGGAAATTCAAAATTGAATAATTCACAATGCGCGAAGCGCACCAATTCAAAATTCAACATTCAAAATTCCTAATTCAGAATTCCGCTTCCATTCCTGGTACTATTGTGCTCAGCCCTTTTATCACCTGATCCTGCGTCACACCCTCTTTAATCACGATGAAAATGGTGTCGTCGCCGGCTATCGTGCCGAGTATTTCGTCAATGTGTCCGTTGTCGATGTTGTAGGCAATGGAGCTGGCGTAGCCTGGTCGGGTACGGATAACACCCATATTTCCCGAGAAGTTGATGGAGCGATAGCCCGGAATACGTAGCATCTCCGACGCCATACGCGGCGTGGGCACACGCTTGTACATGGTTTCGTTGGGCAGCACATATACATACCTGCCATTCATGCTGGCCGCCTTAGCCACCTTGAGTTGCTTGAAGTCGCGGCTCAATGTAGCTTGCGTCACGGCAAATCCTTCCTGGGCAAGAGCTGCAAGCACTTCGTCCTGGCTTCCAAGTTCCTTGCTCGAAATGAGCATCTTCAATGTTTCGATTCTGTCGCTTTTTAACTTCATATTTCTTGTATGGATGTATATTTATTCGTTTACGGATGCAAATGTATGAATATTTGAATAATTATCCAAACAATACGTTATAAAAATGCAATATAAAATTACGGTTTGTTATAAAATGGAAGATTTATTGTATATTTATGCATATACAGATATACAATTAAGAATAGACTGTCGTTGCTTAGTAGTAGGATTCTTATATAATAGTGGAGGTCTCCAGCCTCCACAGCAAGCAATAAGAAAAAAATATGGCACAACTCTCAGCGAGCTGTGCCATATTTCTATGTTTAACTAAAAATTATTTTCGTAATGAATGAAGACTCTCACGAACCCTCATCGCTACCTGTTAAACAATCCTTAAATTTACCTTAAACCTAATAACTAAAAACCTAAATCTATTACTACTAACCTAAACAATCTATTAACCTTTTGACGATGCAAAGGTATGAACATTTCGCTGTTTGCGCAAACAATCTAACAAAAACATTCGTTTTTTATTCGAAAACTTGATTTACAGCAAGTGTGTTACAGCCTAAGCGTCTGCGTACAGTATTTCAACACAGCAGGTCGGTGGGTGATGAAGATTACTGTATGGCGATTGTCGTGGAGCAGACTCTCGAGCAATCGGCATTCGGTGTCGGCATCGAGTGCCGATGTAGCCTCATCGAATATCATTATTGAGCCGTTGCGCAGCAAGGCGCGCGCAATGGCTATGCGCTGTGCCTGACCTTCGGACAGTCCTCCACCCTGCTCGCCACACTTTGTGTCGAGTCCTAAGGGCAACGTCCTGACAAAGTCGGCGCAACTGCGATTGAGTACATTCCACATATCGGCTTCGGAAGCATGAGGATCGCCAAGCAACAGATTGTCGCGTATAGTACCGCTCATGAGCGTGTTGCCCTGCGGCACATACACAAAGTTGCATCGCATAAGTGCTGTCAGCTCGCGACTTTCCACCTTATTATATATATATATGTTGCCGCTCGTCGGTCGAGCAAGCGCCAGTAGCATACGCACAATAGTAGTCTTTCCAGCACCAGTCTCTCCAAGTATGGCTGTGCAAGAGCCTGGAGCGAAGTCGAACGATAGATTTTTTATGACATCGCGCGTGCCGTCCTCATATCTGTACGTCACATCGTCGAGTCGCATTCCGCACGGAGCGTCCATGCGCAGCGGTTCGCCCTGCGGTTCAAGAGGTTCCTCAAGGAGTTCGATGAGTCGTTCGGCTGCGGTGAGCACGCCTACAAATGCCGGCGCGAGCTTGGTCAGATTGCGTGCCGGAGTCTGTATTTTGTTGACCAACTGCAGGAAGGCAGTCATGCCGCCAAACGTCAGCGTGCCAGCCGACATGCGCACGGCAGCCCATAGGAAGGCTACGAGATAGCCTATAGCGAAACCAAGATTAAGGACAAAATTGGAGAATATGGAGAATATGGTACGCTTCACAACATTGCTGCGCAGCTCCGACTGTGTGCTCTCAAGGCGCGACACCATGCCGTCGCCAGCCTCAAGCGTCTTCACTACCATACGGTGCTGCACCGTCTCTTGCATTGCCGACTGCACATGGCTGTCAGAATCGCGCACCAGTCGGGTCAGACTGCGCATGCGTCCCACGTATATTCTACTCGCGGCGAGGAACACTGGCATGATTGCCACAAGCAATACGGCAAGCGTATGGTCCATAACGAACATGCAGGCGAATGCGCCTACAAACATAAGTATGACGGAGAGCGTGTTGGGGACTGTCTCCGTGAGAAACGTAACTACCGTGGTCACATCTATTTCAAGTCGGTTGAGCACGTCGCCCGAGTGATGCCGCTCACGGCTATGCCACTCTGCCTGCAATATATGGGCAAGCATGCGCTGCTGCATACGGTTCTGCGCACGTACGCCGAGTATGTTGCGCACCCACACTCCGGCTATGCTCACACCGAAGTTGGCAAGTATGATGAGTCCCATCAGCGCCACCGCCCAATATATCGACCCCTGCTCACTGCCCGAGGCTATGTCGATGGCGTGCTTCACTGCCCACACCTGTGTCAGACTCAACGCCACATCTGCCACTCCCAACGTTGCGTTGAGCAGCGACTGCAACCTATTGCCACGCAGTTCGCGCCACAACCATCGCAAAATAATGCGAGTCGGATACTTGGTTTTGGGAATTTTGAACATTCGGAATTTTGAATTTTGAGTTTTGAATTGTTCCTAACGGAATTTTGAATTTTGAGTTTTGAATTTGGAATTATTCCTTTCGGAATTTTGAATTTTGAGTTTTGAATTTTGAATTATTCTCGGCTGACGCCTGCGATTTTGATTTTTTGAATTTTGAGTTTTGAATTATTGGTTTTAAATTTGAGGATTGTGAACTACGCAATTCAAAATTGAATAATTCATAATGCGCGAAGCGCACCAATTCAAAATTCAAAACTCAAAACTCAAAATTCTCATCTCTTATCCGCTCCCCACATCATCTTTTCGCGGAGCGACGAGAAGTAGCGCAGACCGTTGGGCTTTACTATACGCGTCACGAACGGGGCGCGACTTATGGTTACAGCCGATCCCTCGTGCATGGTGTAGCTTCGTCCGTCGACAGCTATCAGATAGTTGTGCGAACGCGACTCCACCTCCAGCCGCACCACGCTCTTGTCGCTAATTACAATAGGACGTATGTTGAGACTGTGCGGAGCAACGGGCGTAAGGCACAGCGTGCGAGTCTGCGGCACGATAATCGGTCCACCGTTTGACAACGAATATGCAGTAGAACCGGTAGGAGTACATACAATGAGTCCATCCGCCTGATACGTAACCAGAAAGCTCTCGTCGATGCTTGTACGAATACTTATCATCGAAGCCACGTCGCGCTTGAGCACAGCAATATCGTTGAGCGCATAATGACAGCCCTCAAACTCACCACCCTCAGTGACTGCCTGTATGGCGGTATGCTCCTCAATGGCATAGTTTCCGGCAATGATTGTGGCAAGCGCAGCCTCCACCTCAGCCGGCAATACGTCAGCGAGGAATCCCAACCTGCCCATATTGACACCGATGATAGGTATCTGCTTCGTGCCTACACGCACCGCAGCCTTAAGGAATGTGCCGTCGCCACCCATCGAGATGACGAAGTCGGCATCGAAGTCGTCGCCATCGAACACTTCCACACCAGTGAGGTCGAGCATATGCTCCGACGTGAGAAAGTCGTAAAACTCACGGTCGAACATCACGCGTTCGCCACGCGACTTCAAGAACGACAGCACTCGCAACAGCGATGTCGACTTGCGGGGTTGGAAAGAATTGCCGAATATGGCGAATGTCAGTGGTTGGTCTGTCATCATATTAGAATATATGTATTTATTCGTTGTGCTTTTTGAAAGTTACAAAAGTAATGAAAAAATCGCGTATCTAAAGGGTTGTTTTGTAATAAAAACACAACAAATCGAACTTTTAGACCAATTTAATTTCATTCTTTCATGCTTTTTACTTAACTTTGTCTAACTCACACAACAAAACCATATACAATACAATATAATGTATTATTTAATCTTTACAATAATCAAGGTCTTGTCATATATCCCCTTCTGGGCTCTTTATGTACTGTCTGACATTATGTACTATCCGCTTTACTATATCATCAGATATCGTAGAAAGGTGGTACGTAAGAACCTTACCGAATCATTTCCCGAGAAAAGCCATCACGAAATATTAGCCATAGAGAAGAATTTCTATCACTACTTTATGGACATGATTCTTGAAAGCACCAAGATGGCGTCAATCTCGCCCGACGAAATCAAGAAGCGCATGAAGTTCGTAAACGTGAACAAAACCAACGAACTGCTCGACCAAGGCAAGTCAGTCGATTACTTCATGGGACATTACTGCAACTGGGAGTGGATGACCTCTATCGGACTGTGGATTAAGGACGATGTGGTATGCGCCCAGGTTTATCACAAACTGATAAACCATACCTTCGACAACATTATCAAGCAAATGCGCGAGCGTATGGGCAATATATGTGTGGAGATGCGCGAGACGGCACGCTTTGTAGCCAACATGGCATCGCAAAACCAGCCGTGTATGGTGGCGCTCATAGCCGACCAGTCGCCCAAAAGAAAACAGATAAAGCACTACGTGAAGTTCTTGAACCATACCGTGCCGGTGCTGGTAGGCCCGGAGAAGATAACCAAGCACTTCGGCCACATACCCGTCTTCGTAAACGTGAAAAGAGTGAAGCGCGGCTATTACGAGTGTGAATTCATTCCACTGCACGACAACCCGTCGTCGCTGCCCGACTACGAATTGTCCGACATCTACTTCAAGCATCTTGAAGACGAAATACGCCGGCAGCCGGAATGCTATCTGTGGACACACAATCGATTTAAATACGCCCAAAACTAAGAATACATAACAAATAAAACAGACATATATGGATATTGATTTTGTGGTTACTTGGGTCAACATGGACGACCCGGAATGGCAGAATGAATTCGCAAAATACTCAGGCAACAGCAACAATACCAAGAACGGAGTGTCCAAAGCACGCTTCCGCGACTACGGATTCTTGAAGTATTGGTTTCGCGGTATAGAGAAGTTTGCGCCTTGGGTGCGCAAGATTCATTTCGTCACAAGCGGCCAAAAACCAGAATGGCTCGACGAGAACAACCCCAAGATTCACCTCGTCAACCATAAGGATTTCATACCTGCCGAGTTTCTGCCCACCTACAATTCTGTAGTCATCGAACGATATATGTACAGAATTCCGGGACTTGCCGACCATTTCGTCTACTTCAACGACGACTTCTACATCATAAACCATATCACCCCAGAACGATTCTTCAAGAACGGTCTGCCATGCGACATTGCCGTATTCGACTACAATCCGTCATGGTCGCAATGGTATGTACGTATCAAGAACAACATAAAGATTATCAACCGCCACTTCAACAAGAAGGAGGTGATGGAGCGCTGGCACGACAAGTGGTTCCACAAGAGCTACGGTTCGAAGGCACGCTGGAACTATCTGCTGCGCTTCTACAACAAGTTCATCACACTGCGTGTTCCGCACAACGCTCAGCCTTATCTCAAAAAGACATTCGAAGAGGTTTGGGCTGCAGCCGGAAAGGAACTCACCGAAACCTCGTCAAACCGCTTCCGAGCACTGACCGACTACACTCCCGAACTGTTCCGCATCTGGCAGATATGCAATGGCGACTTCGAGCCATACAACACATACAAGGACACCAAGATGTTCCCGTTGATGATAAAGTCTAAGAAGGCCATCAAGGCAATATACGACCAGTCGTACTCGCTCATCTGCCTCAACGACAATGTGCACATACGCAACTACGAGGAGGTGATGCACAACCTTCATGAGGCATTCCAAAGCATATTGCCCGAGAAGTCAAGTTTTGAGCTTTAACAACGCTTTTTCAATCCAAGCCTATGCATAAAGTTTTAGCTGAAATCATAGCAGGAGTAATCCCGCACAAGATGACACGCAACCAGTGGCGCGGCATCCTGCGTTTCGGTGTGTTCAACGCCATAAAGCTGAACATCGACATACGCCGAAACCATACCGCTCCGGAGCATAATCTGGCTGTCTGCGCCATTGCCAAGAACGAAGGTCCCTACTTTAAGGAATGGGTAGAGTGGCATCTGTCGCAAGGCGTAGACAAGTTCTACGTCTACGACAACGAGAGCACCGACGGCACAAAGCAGATTCTCGAACCTTACATCAAGCAGGGTATTGTCGAGTATATCGACTGGCCTGGTTACCGCAGGCAGCTTGCCGCCTACGACGACTGTCTCAAACGCCACCGCTTCGACACCCGATGGATAGCATTCATCGACCTCGACGAATTCATCGTCCCCATCAAGGACGCTTCCATACCCGACTTCCTCAAACGCTTCGAGCAGTTCCCCGCCGTCGAAATCAACTGGCTCATATATGGCAGCGGAGGCAACAAGGCTAAATCGTCGGAGCCGGTGATGAAGCGGTTCCGCTTCCACTCACAGCCCGACCATTACCTTAACCGCCACGTCAAGAGCATTGTCAACCCTCGAATGGTGTACACAATGATTGGCTGTCATGAAGTGGCGCGAATCAAGGGTAAGGCAGCCGACTCGCATGGCAATCCCATAACAAAGAACTTCAGACAGCGCACACCGCAACAGGACGTGATACGCATCAACCATTATGCAGTAAGGTCGCTTGAGGAGTTCCGCGAGAAGCAGATGAGAGGACGTGCAAGCGGCACACAGACATCAGTGCCGATGGAATATTTCAACCAGTATGACCTCAACGATATTGAGGAACCGGCTCCCAATACCGAGCAAAAACAATAACACCCGTATATTATGACAGACAACAATAACAATCCGCAGGTCATAATTTCAATGACTTCGTTTCCTGCTGCCATCACTATTGCAGAGCAGGCTATACGCTCATTGTTGAAAGGCAGCGTTCTGCCCGACAAACTCATACTCTACGTCACAATGGCGCAGTTTGCCGAAAACGAAATGCCGCAGAGCCTACTTGCACTTGCCAAGGAGAACCCCATATTCGAGATACGCAACTACGACCGCGACATACGCTCGTACCGCAAACTCATTCCGGCTCTGATCGACTTTCCCGACGCCATCATCGTCACCGTCGACGACGACGTGTATTACCATAAATACATGCTGAAGGAGCTGCTCGACCTGCACGCACAAATACCCAACGCCATACTGGCACACCGCGCCAAGCGCATCAAGTATGGCAAACCGTACAAGAAGTGGAGCAAATACCGCTGGTATCACTTCCTGCTGAAGCGCATTCACCGCAGTTTCCTCAACATACAGACGGGCGTAGGTGGCGTGCTTTATCCGCCCCACTCGCTTAAGGCAGACATGATGGACGTGGAGCTGTTCACCAAGCTTGCGCCAAGCACCGACGATATATGGTTCTGGGCAGCAGGAGCCGCCAACGGCTATCCCGTAATTCCAGTACCGTTCGGACGCAACAAGCCGCGCGGACTCGGCAAACCGAAGGAGCTGTCGCTCAAGACAAGCAACTTCAAGGCTGGAGTCGACCGCAACGTGAAGGCTTTCAACGCTATATGCGAGCACTACCCGGCCATAAAGAAACTTGTAGAAAACCAGTAAAGAAAGAGCATTATGGATATAGACTTAGTATATCTTTGGGTCAACGGCAACGACCCGAAATGGCAAGCCAAACGCGACGCTTGCATCGGACGCCCCACCGAACGTCAGGAAAACTGCAAAGGACGCTATGCTGACAGCGGCGAACTGAAATACAGTCTGCGCTCTATCGAGAAATATGCACCGTGGGTACGCAAGATATTCATCGTGACCGACGACCAGACTCCCGAATGGCTCGACACCACAAATTCCAAGATTCGTGTGGTAGACCATAAAGAGATAATGCCTGCCGAGAGTCTGCCGTGCTTCAACTCGACATTGATTGAGCACTATCTCGACAAGATTCCGGGCTTGTCGGAGCATTTCCTCTTCTCCAACGACGACATGTACATCAACCAGCCCGTCACTCCGGCTACATTCTTCGCAGCCGACGGATTGCCTATACTGTATATGAACCGCAAACCATTCCGCAAGCTGGCGCTGTGGTATAGAGACAAAATGGGCAAGCCATTGAGCATGTATCTGAAGATAATACGTAACGCAGCCGAACTGGTAGAGAAGCATTACGGCACCTACTACGGATGCAAGCCTCATCACAACATCGACTCATATCTGAAGAGCACCATAACATTCACAAACCGTAAGTTTGAGAAGGAATTCAGTCCAATGGTACCGCACCATGTTCGTGCAGCCGACGACGTACAGCGAAGCGTATACTCGTATGTGGCCCTTGCCGAAAAGAAGGCTCACCTGCGCTATGTATCACAGCACCATTCGTTCCGTCTGCACATCGACAACAGCAAACTCTACGAAAAGTTCGAGCGCTACAACCCCGTATTCTTCTGTATGAACGATTCAGAATTTGCCAACGATGCCGACCGCAAAACAGCAATCGAGTTCCTCAAAAGCAAGTTCCCGACAAAGTCGGAGTTTGAGAAGTAAATAGTAGCTGAGGTCTCCGGCCTAAGCAGCAACCAACCATAACGGCGGACTCCCGTCCGACGCACAGCAATAAGCCCACAACTAATAGGCTGGCTGTGCGTCGGACAGGAGTCCGCCGTTCCGGTTTAATATATGCGATTCGTTTTCTACAAGGACAATTTCTTTCCATTAGCCACTGCATAATACGCATCCTTGGCTTTAAGCTCTATGGGCTTTGTAGCATCATCGAAGAATCCCTTCTTCACCAATTCGGTGATATGCTGCACAAGACGATCGGTCTCTTCGCCAACAGGCATTTTATACAACACTCTTGAACTACCCGAAAGTATAGCCCACTTTATGTTATGGCTCCACAAAGCCATACGTTCAGCGTCACCGTATTTCTCATACTTTTCCTGTGCGTATGCCAGTCCGATAAGCTGCGACTGGAGTCGTTCCACACCCTCAGTAGCCTTCGATATTGACTTGCGGTTTTCGTAATAGTAGTAAAGCGGCAGATGAGTGATAGTTGTCTTCACAGGCTTCACCAGCAATTCCGACCACCAAGGCAGGTCTTCAAATTTCAGTCCCTTGATGAAGGGTATGTCCTTGACAAGCGAGCGTTTGAACAGATGACGCCAAACGTAGCAGTGCTTGATAGGGAACTTAATGTCAGGATGGCGCCAGTCGGAAGCAAACTTCAGTGCATCGTCGGTGACAACCGACCTTACGAAGTTCAGCTTATATCTGAAAGGCATGCGCCACGGACGCGAATTGACCGTGTCGATATTGTATTTGTTGAACAGTCGCAACTGTATATTCTTATACACCACATCCTTATACCAGCTCACCATGTCCGTACCGTCACGCTCCATCAGCTTGACAGCGAGTTCAAGAGTCTGCGGATGAATAAAGTCGTCAGAGTCTACAAACATTATATACTCTGCATCAGCTACAGCCATGCCCTCATTGCGGGCATGCGACAATCCGCCATTAGCCTGATGAATCACCATAAAGCGCGAGTCATTAGCGGCATATTCCTCAAGGATGGCGGGACACCCATCCGTCGAACCGTCATCAACGCATATAGCACGCCAATGCTTGAACGTTTGCTTAAGGACACTGTTAAGACAACGCCTTAAATATGGCTCAACGTTATAAACGGGAATAATAATGTCTACTCTTTTAGTTTTCATACTTTATGTTAGTGCTACAATATATTAGTGTATTCTTCTGCAAATTTAATAAATATTTCTTACCCAGTACCAATACACCGAGCTATTTATATTACCATTTGCATATTACATACATATATACAATGCGTAAAGGATGAAAAGCTTGCATACCTTATCGTAAAATAATGTTAATACATATTGGAATGATTAGCCATTTCTCAATAAGTATCCCGAGAAAAGTGTTTTTTTGCAAAAACATATTTTCAGAAATCATTTTCTAAAAAATCATTTTTACAAAATGAAAATCGGCACATACACAAGCCTTTTGCTTGGTATGTGCCGAAACCATTTTTCACAAGAATAATACGGACTATGTCTTAGCAAAAAAAAGCCGCGATAGACTTCACAGTCCGTCGCGGCTAAACTTAAACAACCAATAAAAGAAATAGATTGCTGTTAAGTTTTATTTTTATATTTTTTATCGAATGAACAGGAGTTCGCGATACTTAGGCAGAGTCCAGAGCTCGTCGGCAACGATAAGCTCGAGCTTGTCTATCTGATAACGTATCTCCTCCATCTTCGGAGCTACGGTGTCGTGATAGGCAATAGCCTTCTGGTGTTCGTCCTCAATCTTGTTGGCTACCTTGCGGGCATTGACCAGTTCCTCCACACCAGTCTCAATGATCTGTGTGCGTTCAGCCATCTCTTCGATAATCTTCTTGTTGCGTGAGGTCAGCTTGTCTGCCTTCTCGGCAGGGAAGATGTCGTACATGCTCTGTACGTTCTTGGCCAGACGGCTCTGATAGTGAGTGCATACTGGGATGATATGGTTCATAGAGAGGTCGCCGAATACACGTGCCTCAATCTGAATCTTCTTTGTATAAGTCTCCCACTTCACCTCGTTGCGTGCCTCAAGCTCCTTACGGCTCATCACGTTCTGGCCCTCAAACATCTTGATAGTAGCCTCGTCGAGATAGCGCTCGAAGATTTTCGGGCAAGAAGTCTCGCAGTCAAGACCGCGACGCTTGGCCTCCTCAACCCACTCGTCAGAGTAGCCGTTGCCATCGAAATGGATAGGCTTGCAGAACTTAACGTCCTCGCGGATAACGTCGAGTATTGCGCATATCTTGTCCTCGCCCTTCTCGATGAGAGCGTCAACACGCTGCTTGAAATCCTGCAGAGCCTCAGCCACAGCAGTATTCAGCACAATCATAGCCGAAGCACAGTTGGCTTCAGAGCCTACAGCACGGAATTCGAAGCGGTTGCCGGTGAATGCGAATGGCGATGTACGGTTGCGGTCGGTATTGTCGACGAGCAGTTCAGGAATCTCAGGGATGTCGAGCTGCAATCCCTGCTTGCCGGCGATGTCGAATAGTTCGTCCTTTTCTGAGGTCTCGATGCGCGAGAGAATCTCGGTGAGCTGACGACCCAGGAACGACGAAATGATTGCAGGAGGAGCCTCGTTGGCACCAAGACGATGAGCATTGGTAGCGCTCATGATGCTCGCCTTGAGCAGTCCGTTGTGCTTGTATACCGCCATAAGGGTCTCAACGATGAACACGATGAAGCGGAGGTTGTCCATCGGGGTCTTGCCAGGTCCGTGCAGCAGTACGCCGGTATCGGTAGCGAGACTCCAGTTCTCGTGTTTGCCCGAACCGTTGATGCCTGCGAACGGCTTCTCGTGCAACAGTACGCGGAAGCCATGATGACGAGCCACCTTCTTCATGAGCGACATGAGCAGCATGTTGTGGTCGATGGCAATGTTGGTCTCCTCGAATATAGGAGCCAGCTCAAACTGGTTGGGCGCAACCTCGTTGTGGCGTGTCTTGCAGGGGATGCCCAGTTCGAGAGCCTGAATTTCCAGGTCCTTCATGAAAGCCTGCACGCGTTCGGGGATAGCACCGAAGTAGTGGTCGTCCATCTGCTGGTTCTTTGCAGAGTCGTGACCCATAAGTGTGCGTCCGGTTAGCATGAGGTCGGGGCGTGCCGAGTACAGTCCTTCGTCAACGAGGAAGTACTCCTGCTCCCAACCGAGGTTAGAGATAACCTTCTTAACCTCCGGATAAAAGTAGTGGCAAACATCAGTTGCTGCCACATTCACAGCATGCAGCGAGCGCAGCAGCGGAGCCTTGTAGTCGAGAGCCTCGCCTGTATATGAGATGAAGATAGTAGGAATACACAGTGTATCGTCGATGATGAACACAGGCGAAGTAGGATCCCAAGCCGAATAGCCGCGTGCCTCGAACGTGTTACGGATACCGCCGTTAGGGAACGAGCTGGCGTCAGGCTCCTGCTGCACGAGCAGTTTGCCCGAGAACTCCTCAATCATGCCGCCCTTACCGTCGTGTTCGATGAAGGCATCGTGCTTCTCGGCTGTGCCTTCGGTAAGCGGCTGGAACCAGTGTGTGTAGTGTGTCACACCGTTCTCGTCAGCCCACTGCTTAATGCCCTTAGCCACCGCATCGGCTATGGAGCGGTCAAGACGAGCGCCGTTGTCGATAACATCGATGAGTTTCTCATACACGTCGCGCGGAAGATACTTGTACATCTTGGCGCGGTTGAAAACGTTCTTACCGAAGAACTCTGACGGACGTTCAATCGGTGTAATCACGTCGACGGGTTTCTTGTTGAAAGCGTCGGCTACAACCTCGAATCTCAAATTTGCCATTGTTGTTTCTTTCTTTTATGTTGTTTATTATTGTTTTTAGTATTTGATTGGGCCTTACTGGGCCTTACTAAGCCTTCTTAGGCCTTTTTATGCTTTGGCGAGCCATTCTTTGATGCGTCGCATTGCTTCGTGACAGTCGTCGCGGTCGCCAAAGGCTGTGAGTCGGATATATCCCTCGCCGCTCGGGCCGAAGCCTACGCCCGGTGTGCACACCACTCCAGCTGCATAAAGCATCTGCTCGAAGAACTTCCACGAGTCGATACCGTCGGGAGTCTTCACCCACAGATACGGAGCGTTGCGTCCGCCGAACACCTTGAAGCCCATCTGTGTGAGCTGTTCGTGCATGTAGTGGGCGTTGTTCATATAGTAGTCGATTGTGGCCTTCACCTGCTTCTTGCCCTCGGGGGTGTAGATGGCAGCTGCGGCACGCTGCGAGATGTAGCTTGTGCCGTTGAACTTGGTTGACTGTCGGCGGTCCCACAGATGATTCAGTTCGACACGCTGCTTGCCGTCGAGCGTCACAGCAGTGATGTCCTTGGGAATGATGGTATATCCGCAACGTACGCCGGTGAATCCGGCTGTCTTCGAATAACTGCGGAACTCGATGGCACACTTGCGTGCTCCCTTTATCTCGTATATCGAGTGCGGAATGTTATCGTCCTGGATATACGCCTCGTAAGCGGCATCATAGAATATGATAGTGTCGTTGTCGAGAGCGTACTTCACCCATTTCTTCAGCTCCTCCTTAGGCAACACGGTGCCCGTAGGATTGTTGGGGTAGCACAGATAGATCATGTCCACACGGTGGTCGGGTATCTGTGGTACGAAATTGTTTTCGGCTGTGCACGGCATATAGTTGACATTGCTCCAGCGTCCGTTCTCAAGCACTCCGGCACGTCCGCACATCACGTTCGAGTCGATGTAGACGGGATAGATAGGGTCGGTCACTCCGATGGAGTTGTCCCAGCGTACTATCTCGCCGATGTTGCCCGTATCGCTCTTGGCTCCGTCGTTGACGAACACTTCGCTTGGGTCGATATGTATGCCTCGCGGCGCATAATCGTTCTTCACAATAGCCTCGCGCAGGAAGTCGTATCCGCGTTCTGGCCCGTATCCGTGAAACGATGCCTTTGTAGCCATCTCGTCGACGGCCTTGTGCATAGCCTCTATTACAGCCGGACAAAGCGGTTGTGTCACGTCTCCTATGCCGAGACTTATCACCCGAACCTGCGGGTGCGACACCTTGAAGGCATTCACCTTCTTGGCAATATCTGCAAACAAGTAGTTGTTTGAGAGCTTCAGGAAATGTTCGTTTACCAGTGCCATACCTGTTGAATTTTGAATTTTGAGTTTTGAATTTTGAATTATTCTCGGCTTACGCCTGCGATTTGGAGTTTTTGAATTTTGAATTATTTCTTTCGGAATTTTGAGTTGTTGAATTATTAATTCAAAAATGAACAATTCCTAATCGCCAAAGGCGACAATTCAAAACTCAAAATTCAAAATTCAAAATTGCCGAAGGCTTACGGCAGTTTCACTTCTCCTTCAAATGCGAACGCTGCGGGTCCGGTCATATATACATGTCCGTCCTGCTCGTTCCATTCTATGTGCAGGGTGCCGCCATCCATTGCAATGTCGCTTGTACGACCTCTGCGGTCGGTCAGTGCGGCAGCTACTGCTGTGGCGCAAGCGCCAGTGCCGCATGCCATCGTTATCCCGCTGCCACGCTCCCATACCCGTGTGCGTATGGTGCCGTCAGCCATAAGCTGTGCAAACTCTATGTTGCAACGCTCTGGAAAGGCTGCGTCGCGCTCCATGATGGAGCCGTATCGGGCTATGTCGAGAGTCTGGATGTCGTCGACAAAGCACACGAAGTGCGGATTGCCCATCGACACGAACGTGCCACGGAAGGTGCGGAAGTCGGCAGTGAGAGTATCGCCTGCCTTCTCGTCATACTGCTTCTCGTTGTGAAACACGGGCTGCAGCATGTCTACCGTGACGCTTTCCACCTTATTTATATTATGGTCTTCGTCGGCAAGATGCAGCTTCAGTATCTTCACTCCCGACAGCGTCTGCAGTCGTATGGAGGTTTTACTGGTGAGCCCTTTCTCGTACAGATACTTGCCAATGCATCGCGACGCGTTGCCGCACATCATGGCTTCCGATCCGTCGGCATTGAAAATGCGCATCGAGAAATCGGCTTCTACTCCTTCATCGGGCTTGCCTATCAGGACAAGGCCGTCGCTGCCTATGCCAGTATGGTATTTGCTCCATGCTATTGCAGCCTTTGACGGGTCGGGAATGTTATACTTCTGCGTGTCTACATATATATAGTCATTGCCAGCCCCGTGCATCTTTGTGAACTTAACCGACTTTACCATTTTGTCTATCTTTTTACCTTAAAGAATTACTCTTTGTCCTTTACGTTTGCAAAATTACAACAATTTGCGCAATAGACAACAATATAATTACCACATTTTCGGGTTAATTATCTTTAAGTTTCTATTTGTAAGCATTCGATAGCGTTTTTCTTTCAAACTGAAAGTATTTCGTTTGTTTTAGTTTACAATTATGCACCCTAAATAATATTAAACTATTAAAATGCTACTTTTATATTGTTTTTGTTTGCTTTTTGTCGTAATTTTGCAGCGTGACAGTTACATAATGCAACAATAAGCATAGGATAACCAATAAAAAGAAAGTTATATATGAAGAAGATTGAGGCAATTATCCGCAAGTCGAGATTTGAAGATGTGAAGCAAGCGTTGCTGGCTGCCGACATCGAATGGTTCTCTTATTATGACGTGCGAGGCATAGGCAAAGCCCGTCAGGACCGCATCTACCGTGGCGTAGTTTACGACACAAGTTCGATAGAGCGCATATTGGTATCGCTCGTTGTTCGTGAGAAGAATGTGGAGCGTGCCGTTAAGGCTATACTCGAAGCCGCACAGACTGGCGAGATTGGCGACGGACGCATATTCATAATACCTATAGAAGACGCCATACGCATACGCACCGGCGAGCGTGGCGACATTGCTCTGTATAATGCGGAGCAGGAAAAGTAGTTGCGCAAAGGCGCAATTGGAATTAGGAATTTTGAGTTTTAAATTTTGAATTATCGCCTTTGGCGATTAGGAATTATTAAATTTTGAATTTCCAGAATCTTATTCTTCAATTCTAAATTCATAATGCATCAATTCAAAATCGCAGGCGTAAGCCGAGAACAATTCAAAATTCGAAACTCAAAATTCAAAATTGCCAACGGCAACAACTCAAAACTCAAAACTCAAAATTCAAAACTATGGAATACACAACTCTCGATACCGGCAACACAGCCTGGATGATTGTCGCAACGATATTGGTGCTCATGATGAGCATTCCGGGCATAGCATTGTTCTACGGCGGACTCGTCAGACAGAAGAACGTGCTGAGTGTGATAATGCAGACCATGCTCATTGTGGGCGTAGTGTCGCTGATATGGGTGGCGATAGGCTACTCGTGGGCGTTCGGAACGGGCTTTAAGGAGAGCGGCTCATGGCTGTGGTTCTTCATGGGCGGACTGGACAAGGCGTTCATGCACGGCATAATGACAAACACCATCACATCTACCGGCATACCCGAAATGACATTCGCCATGTTCCAGTGCATGTTCGCACTCATCACCCCGGCGCTCATCCTCGGAGCATTTGCCGAACGAATCAAGTTCAAGGGCTACATGGTGTTCACCATTCTGTGGGTCATCATAGCCTATCTGCCTATGGCTCACTGGGTGTGGGGCGGCGGATTTCTGCAGGAGATGGGAGCCATCGACTTTGCCGGAGGCACCGTGGTGCACATCAACGCCGGCATATCGGCTTTCATCATGTGCCTCATGATAGGCAAGCGCGACGACTGGCGCAAGGGACACCCCATCATGCCGCACAACATAACGTTCATGTTCATGGGCATGTCGTTCCTCTGGCTGGGATGGTTCGGATTCAACGCAGGTAGCGGACTGGCTGCCGACGGACTTGCCGCCAACGCTTTCCTCGTCACTCATGTGGCTGCCGCAACGGCTGCCGTGACCTGGATGATAATCGACTGGACGTGCAACAAGAAGCCGACAACGGTCGGTGCATGTACAGGTGCAGTTGCCGGACTGGTTGCCATAACCCCCGCAGCAGGTTCAACCGACATTCTGGGTGCCTTCGCCATCGGCATCATCACCACCATTATATGCTTCATTATGGTGGCAGTGATAAAGCCCAGGTTCAAGTATGACGACGCTCTCGACGCTTTCGGCGTTCATGGCATGGGCGGAATCATAGGTTCTATACTCACCGGAGTGTTCGCCACACGCTGCGTGACGGGCGAAGGCGGAGCCGAAGGAGCCCTCTACGGCGACTGGCACCAGCTCTGGGTGCAGATCGTTACTACACTCGTGAGCATAGGCTACAGCATAATCGTCACATATATATTATATGTACTGATAGACAAGACCATCGGAATGCGCGTATGCCGACGCGTTGAAGAGGAAGGACTCGACATATACGAGCACGGTGAGAGTGCCTACAACTAAATGTGTGGGGAGTTAGAAAATTAAGTAAATGTGCTGACCTAAAATAATGACTATTCTTTTGATCCTGGATGCCCTCTGCCTCGCGTGGCAGAGGGACACCTTTGAATTTTAAAACGAATAGACAAGGGTCGTACGACAGCCGGAAAACACACCCACAAACAAACAGCAAAACCAATAAAAGAAGACAAAAATATGTGTGGAATTGTATCTATTTTCAACCTTCGGGAGCAGACTCCCGAGTTGCGCCAAAAGGCTCTGCGCATGAGCCGTAAGATTCGTCATCGCGGTCCGGACTGGAGCGGCATATACTGCGGAGGTTCTGCCATTCTGGCTCACGAACGCCTGTCGATAGTCGACCCCGAATCGGGCGGACAGCCATTGTTCTCGCCCGACCGCCAGCAAGTGCTTGCCGTCAACGGCGAGATATACAACCATCAGGACATACGCGAGCGCTATAAGGGCAAATATGAGTTTCAGACGGGCAGCGACTGCGAGGTAATCCTCGCCCTGTATCGCGACAAGGGCATCGACTTCCTTGAAGACCTGAGCGGCATATTCGCCTTCGCCCTGTACGACCAGGAGCGCGACGAGTTTCTGATTGCACGCGATCCCATCGGTGTGATTCCCCTATATATAGGCTACGACAGCGACGGCACCGTGTACGTTGCATCCGAACTGAAAGCCCTTGAGGGCGAGTGCGAACGCTACGAACCATTCCTGCCGGGCCACTACTACTCAAGTCGCGAGGGCAAGATGACCCGCTACTACAAGCGCGACTGGTTCAACTACGAAGCCGTGAAAGACAACAAGGCGAGCGTCAGCGCCATCCACGATGCACTGGAAGACGCTGTGCGCCGCCAACTTATGAGCGATGTGCCCTACGGAGTACTGCTTTCGGGCGGACTGGATTCGTCGGTAATCTCGGCAATAGCCGAAAAATACTCCGAGCGACGCATCGAATCGGACGGCAAGGAACGTGCCTGGTGGCCGCGCCTGCACTCGTTTGCCGTAGGACTGAAGGGAGCACCCGACTTGGCTAAGGCCCGTCTTGTGGCTGACTACATAGGAACCGTCCACCACGAGATAAACTACACCATTCAGGAGGGACTCGACGCCATACGCGACGTGATATACTTCATCGAGACCTACGACGTGACCACCGTGCGAGCCTCAACACCTATGTATCTGCTGGCACGCGTAATAAAGTCGATGGGCATAAAGATGGTGCTCTCGGGCGAGGGTGCCGACGAGATATTCGGTGGCTACCTGTACTTCCACAAGGCTCCCGACGCACGCGCTTTCCACGAAGAGACGGTGCGCAAGCTGTCCAAGCTGCATCTGTACGACTGTCTGCGTGCCAACAAGAGTCTGTCGGCATGGGGAGTTGAGGGACGTGTGCCCTTCCTCGACAAGGAATTCCTTGACGTGGCTATGCGCACCAATCCCGAAGCCAAGATGTGCCCGGGCAAGACCATTGAGAAGAAGATTGTACGCGAGGCGTTCGCCGATATGCTGCCCGAGGAGGTGGCATGGCGACAGAAGGAGCAGTTCAGCGACGGCGTGGGCTACTCATGGATTGACACGTTGAAGCAGATAACCGAACAACAGGTGTCGGATGAGCAAATGGCTCATGCCGCCGAACGCTTCCCCATCAATCCGCCACGCTGCAAGGAGGAGTACTACTACCGCTCGATTTTCGAAGAACACTTCCCGTCGGAATCGGCTGCCCGCAGCGTGCCCAGCGTTCCGAGCGTAGCATGTTCTACCGCCGAGGCGCTGGCTTGGGACAAAGCGTTCCAAGGCAAGAACGACCCCAGCGGACGTGCAGTAGCAGGAGTACACGAGAAGGCGTACTAAATAAATTTCAACATCTCAACACCTCAACACCACACTCGGGGCTCCGTCCCGACACAATATTTGCATTTCTGACCGCTCAAAACTGCGAGTTGAACACACAAGGAAATCTTTGGCTCGAAATTCGTGAGTTTTGAGCGTATAAGACTATGTAGCTCATACACAACGTGTTAGCCCTAATACAACGTAGAACACGCTATGAGCAAGTACAAAAAAACGTCCTTTTGATTTCAAATGGACTACATTTACAATGCAATAAGGGCTTCCTTGCACTCCAACTGTAGTCCTTTTGCATTGCAAAAGTAGTCCATTTGGAGAGCAAGGAAGCCCTAAATGAATAGTGAGGTGGTGTTTGACGCTGAAAAAACCGATAAAACCAGCGTCTGAAATCTCTATAATCGATTTTTAAATTGTAATAATTTTTTACTAACTGTACGATATTTGCATCAGTAAGCTCAGTTCTAATTACAATTTCCCACTACAACAAATCTATCCACATCTGACCTACTTTAGCAGGACTGTACTCAAGCGACTTCGCCACCACCTGATGGCGGAGTCGCTGCTTTTTGTCCTCATCAAGAGCAGCAAACTCAAGCATCTTATCGGCAAAGGCACGCACATCGCCCTTTGGAACAAGCCAGCCAGCAGAACCATCTGTGCCGACTATACTACGCACTCCTTCGCACATATCCATCGTTATCGGTACAACACCATGCGATTGTGCCTCAATTAGACACAATGGAAATCCCTCGTACTCTGACACAAGACACAATGCGGAAGCACGACGATAGTATTCGTCAGGACTTTTATAGCCCTCAAAACTAACACGAGGCAACCCCATAGCCAACGACTTCAACCGCTTTGCATCAGATCCGTCGCCTAAAATGACAAGATTCCAGTCGGGCAACTTGTCATAAACCATGCGCCAAGCATCAATCAATCGGTCAATACGCTTATCTTGAAACGACAGACGACCTACATAGAGAAATTCCTTACGTTTGTCATAACACAAGTTGACAGCAGGCTGCTGCATATTGGGAATAACATGCATATGCTCTACTTGCTCGGGGGGCAACTTCAAGTCGCGCACAATCTGGTCACGATAGCCGTCGCACAGAACCATATACTCTTCAAAATGATTTATATCCTTTTTATAGCGCTTGATATAACGACGTTCGAGAATATGTGTCATTTCATATCGTACATACTTAGTCAAGTAATACTTAAGAGCCTTACACAAGCTTTTACGACTATTCTCACGGGCAAGTTGACGCTTGCTAACCATCTCCCAATACGGTATATTATGATTGGCATATATCGTCTTACATCTCATACGTCGCAGCTCATCAATGACATCATACTGACGCTGCATCACAAACACCACCGAACTGATGCCATTGGCACGTACACAATCAAGAATAAAACTCCAATCGCTACCCTTACCATTTGCTTCTGAAACTGGAGATTCTACCATATGAAAACGTTTGTCTGTTGCCAGATTGGCAGGCAATATATCAGGATACAACCTTGTCGCAAATACATATACCTCATACCCCCCACACTTGAACAACTCATTGGCTATATCACATGTCACACGCTCAGCTCCGCCAACTGGAAACTCACCATGCACAAACGCCACCTTCTTAACTTCTTCCATAATATCTAACTAATTATTTGCAATGTTAGTACTAAAACAAATGCAAATTTAGCCTTAAACATCGGAATTAGCAAAGATATAAAACAGAAAATGCTGTATAAGGACAAATAACCATAAATTCTACCTGCCATTCGTTTGGTTGAGAATACACAAGCTATTGCGTATGACCTTATTAGCTACTATTAAAGGCTGAATAAGGGGGAAGAAATTGTTAAAGTTATTACAAAAACTGTTAACATTGAAAGGGTGTTGCAATATTATGCAATATTTTTAGTAACTTTGCATCGCAATTACAAAAATGCAACATCTGCATTGCAAATTACAAACCGAAGGTCGAACACGATTGTTAGTTCGACGATCACCTTTTGAAGGAATGATATACTCATTCTAATCTTAAATGCATCCTTAAAACAATGAATTTAAAGAAGACAATTAAGACATTAGCAATATCATTGTTCCTGGCTGTGGCTCCAAACCATGCCAGCGCACAAGACCTCATTGCAAGACAGGCTCCCGTTGACCGCAAGATGGCTGCCGTGGACACCATCATGCTGCGCAACATCACAATCAAGGAGGAAGCCGAATCGCCAGCTTCTGAGCTGTACGCCAACTGGGACAACAAATACGCTCACCGCGCCACAGAGCTGCCCGAGCACTTCAACATCGACCTGCGCCACTTCTGCATGCCCACCACAAGCCGCGTCATAACAAGTAATTTTGGCTCGCGATGGGGACGCCAGCATAAAGGTCTCGACATAAAAGTGTATATCGGTGACACTATTCGCGCTGCATTCTCAGGCAAGGTACGCATTGTACGCTACGAGGGTGGCGGATATGGTAAGTATATCGTAATACGACATAACAACGGACTGGAGACCATATACGGTCACCTCTCTAAGCAACTCGTAGAAGAGAACCAGACAGTAAGAGCTGGTGAGGTTATCGGTCTCGGCGGAAACACCGGACGAAGCACCGGTTCGCACCTCCACTTCGAGACTCGTCTGTGTGGCGTTGCTCTCAACCCGGCATTGATGTTCGACTTCCGCGAACAAGACGTAACGGGCGACTACTACGCATTCAACCGCTCTACATACGACAGCGAATCGGCTACAGCTACTCGTCTGCATGGTAAGCAGGATGGCTCTACGCTTGCAAGCAAAGACTCTGACAACGACTACGCTACAAACGACCGCACCACATCAGGTCTGGATGACCAGATACAGTATCACAAGGTGGTTAAGGGTGAGACACTGGAGAGCATCTCACGCAAGCGTGGCGTTACTATCGCACAGATTTGCAAGCTCAACCACATAACAAAGAAGATGAAGTTGCGTCCAGGACAGATCCTGCGCTACTCATAATCAAACCGAAATATTACCAAATTTATTATATTAGATTGAGCGCGCCAGAAGAAACAGTGATGTTTCGTTCTGGCGCAGTTTTTTTTATAAACATCTTCAATAAACAAACGGATAACCCTCATACACTATGCTGCTGAAATTTTTCATGACATGCAACAAGATTGGAGCGTTCACCCTCGGTGGCGGATATGCCATGATTCCGATTATGGAACGCGAGTTTGTAGACAAAAACCAATGGATGGACCGCCAGGAGTTTATGGACATTATGGTGGTGGCACAGACCACACCTGGCATCTTCGCCGTTGACATGGCGAGCCATATAGGCTACAAGCTGCGCGGCGTCTTGGGTGGAATCGTGGGTGCCGTAGGCATCGCCCTACCCTCTATCATCGCCATTATGATTATAGCCATGTTCTTCCATAACATCAAGGACAACCCTTGGGTGGAGAAGTTCTTCCGCGGAGTTCGCCCGGCTGTGGTGGCTCTGATTGCTGCACCTTGCTTCAAAATGGCTAAGACGGCTGGCATAACATGGCGCACCGTATGGATTCCGATAGTGTGCTGTCTGCTCATAGCCTTAGCAAATGTCTCACCTATATACCTTATCATCATAGCAGGCGTGGCAGGGTGGCTTCTTGGACGTTGCACGAAGTGGAATTAGGAGTTTTGAATTTTGAATGTTGAATTATTCTCGGCTTACGCCTGCGATTTTGAATTTTAGATTTTTAAATTTTGAGTTACTGTATTCGGCAATTCTAAATTCAAAATTGAATAATTCCTAATCGGCAAAGCCGATAATTCAAAACTCAAAATTCAAAATTCAAAATTGCCGCAGGCAACAATTCAAAACTCAAAATTCAAAATTCAAAACTCAAAACTCACAACATGATTTTTCTGAAACTCTTTATAGTCTTCACCAAGATAGGAACATTCAATTTCGGTGGCGGTTATGCCATGCTGTCGCTTATACACAACGAGGTGGTGGTGAAGAACGCATGGCTTAGCAATGCCGAGTTTACCGACATCGTGGCTATAAGCCAGTCGACACCAGGTCCTATCGGCATCAATGCGGCTACATACGCAGGATATGTGGCAGTACTGAATCAAGGCTATCCGGAATGGTTGGCAGCAGTAGGCTCAGTAATAGCGTCGCTGAGCATAATATGGCTGCCGTTTGTAATAATGATACTTATTTCGCGCTATCTCATCAACCACAAGGACTCGAAGATTGTAAAGGACATCTTCAAAGGCTTGCGCCCTACAATCGTAGGACTGATAGCTGCGGCTGCCGTGCTGCTTATGAACCAGGAGAACTTCGGCTCGCCAACCGACAATGCCGTCAACTTTGCCATAAGCATAGCACTCTTTGCCGCTACATTCTATTTCACCAAGTTCCGCAAGAGCAACCCCATACTCGTAATGCTCGTATGCGGACTCTTGGGACTCGTGATATTCTGATTTACTCCTCAACAGTCTCTGCTCTGAACAGCGAGAAGTTGACGCTGCCATAGGCACGATGTTCAATAAAGCCCGGCACATCGGAGAAGTCGTTCTTCTTGCCATGCTCGAATACAAGCAGTCCACCGGGTTTCAACATTCCCTTTTCAAGAATCAAGCGCGGAATGGTGGGCAGTTCGGGCAAGGCATAAGGTGGGTCGGCAAATATCAGGTCGAACTGCTGCTTGCACGTCTTTATGAATCTGAACACGTCGCCACGTATCAGTATGTTGTCGTTGGTGTCGAGCTTCTTCATACACTCGCGGATGAACGAAGCGTGGTCGCGGTCCATCTCAACACTCACCACGGGAGCACAGCCGCGCGACAGCAGTTCGAGCGAAATGCTACCCGTACCTGCAAAAAGGTCGAGAGCATTGGCTCCTTCCATGTCGACATAACCGTTTATTACATTAAAGATATTCTCCTTTGCGAAATCGGTTGTGGGACGCGCCTTAAACGAACGTGGAATGTCGAAATGGCGTCCCTTGTATATACCAGTTATTATTCTCATAGTCTTGTTTATATTTTAATGAACATGCTTTATGTTCTTGATAAAGCGTCCCAATTCCTTCACCAGCTGTTCAAGTCCGGCTATGTTGCCCGACAGACATAAGATGTCAGTGCGTTTCATTGCGAGCGTCTGCCATACATTAAGTATGTAGTAGGCTGCATCGGGAGCAAGCGTCGCGTCGAACGAATTGCAGAAGCGCACCCTACCCTTACGGAATGCGCAGATGTCAATGCGCTTGTCGTGGAAATAGCAGAACAATTTCTCCTGAAATCCTCCCCACGACTGCTGGCTGAACTGCACAAGTACGGGGGCAAGCAACGGCATGTACTGCACTCCACGGAAAGTTTCGCTCAAAACGAAGCGCAAATCACGGTTGACGGCATACGCTGCCACCACGCCGAGTTGCGCAATGGGATATATCAGCACCTCGTCCTGGCGCATGTTCGAATTGGTGTGGGCATAAAGCATAGCCACTGTGCGCTCGTCGAATTCCTCCTGTGGAATGAGCAGCAGCTGCGTGTCAATCACCACTAACACTTCATCGTAGAGCGACTCAACCTGCGGCACAGCCGTCTGCACCACATCAATGTTGATTTCGCCCGATAGCGGTGTGAGATGTGTGGGGCGCTTGGCTTGCGGCAGTCGACACTCAGTCAATGCCTGGCGCAGATTGGCAGCCACAGCAATGCCCGCCTTCATGTTGTACTGCTCGTAGTCGGTCTGCCCCTCGATGACTGTATTAGGGGCAGTAAACGTTATCGTAGTACGTGTTATGCGTATTGTCAGTTTCATAAGAGTAATTCTCTGTTATCAGTATTTTATCACCAATGCTTTGCCTTTCCGAATATCTTATGCAGTCGGTTGACCACCGAGCGGCGTATGTGTCCGAAATTGCCGTATCGCAGATTGAGCCACAACTCCTCCAATGAGCGTCCTGCCTTAATCCACGGATGTCCGTAGGCGTAGGTGCGATACACCTTGTTCTTGAACGCCACATCCTCCACCACATAACGCGGATGGCGTATGTTGGCTGTGTCGATGTCGAAACGCTGCATGGTGAACAGTCGGCGCAAGCGGCGTGGCATGGTCTGAAGCGAACCGGTGTAATGGGTCGACCCGTCGGTAGCACCGAGATTGTTTATCATATTGCGCGTTGGCATAATGGCGAGACCTGAATTGAGAAGCATCGACGACCAGAATATGGTCTCGTAGTATGCCTTGCCCGACGCACGATGGTCGTAGCAGGCGTGCAACGTGTCGAGACAATAGCGGCGCTGGTGCATCACGCCTTCAAGCTGACGCATTGCGTTGGGGTCGTCGAGGAAGGCGTAGGTCTCGTCCCATGTGTCGATGACACGTCGCCATGATGCCCATCCCCATATGGAGAACACCGAGGTGAACATATAGTCGTAGGGGCTGTCTATCTTCTCCTCAGGATTGAATCCTGCCACCATCCACACACGGTTGTCGTGCTCGTAACGGTCGAGCATCTGCTTGCAGAACGGGAAGAACGACTGCGACGGCACGTCATCGTCTTCAAGCACGATGCACTTGTCGACAATCGAGAACGCCCACTTCTGCGATATATATTCTGAAGGGTCGCATCCGTAGTTGCGCTCCTGATATTTGCGATGCACCTCACACTGCCAGTCGATATTCTCAACCACACGTCGGCATCCTTCAATGCCGGGCATATCGCGCTCGCCACGTGGTCCGTCCTGATAGAGGAACAGTCGTGAGGGTCGCGCCTTGCGCACTTCGTCGAACACCTTCTTGAGATGGTCGGGACGATTGAAGAACAGTATAAGTACGGCGACGTCGGTCTTGTATGGTTGTAGCGTCATAAGCGTAATGTTGATTATGTTAATGATTAAACATGTATTGTCTATGATATGGCTGCCCAGTTGACGTTGGTGTCGCGCAGCTGCCGCAGTCGGTTCCACAGCATTGCATATTGTGTGGACGTGCAAGTGGGGTCGGCATCGATGATGCGCTGAGCCTCCTGACGAGCCAATGCAACGAGCTGACCGTCGCGAGCTATGTCGGCAATCTTCAGGTCGAACGCAATGCCACTCTGCTGCGTTCCCTCAAGGTCACCGGGTCCGCGCAGTTTGAGGTCGGCTTCGGCTATACGGAATCCGTCGTTGGTCTGACACATTATGTCGATGCGCTTGCGCGTCACGTCCGACAGTTTGTATGTAGTGACGAGTATGCAATAACTCTGGTCGGCGCCACGTCCTACACGTCCGCGCAACTGATGCAGCTGCGACAGTCCGAAGCGTTGCGAGTCGAGTATCACCATCACCGAAGCGTTAGGCACATTAACGCCCACCTCAATAACGGTGGTTGCAACGAGTATCTGTGTCTCGCCACTTACAAACTTCTGCATCTCGGCATCCTTCTCCTTCGACTTCATCCTGCCGTGAACCTTGCTTATGCTGAACTCGGGGAAGATGTCGCACAGAGCAGCATATCCCTCTTCCAGATTCTTGAGGTCGCTCTTCTCGCTCTCGGTGATGAGCGGATAAACGATATATACCTGTCGTCCGAGACGTATCTGCTGACGTATGCCGTTGTAGAGCGACGTCATCTGGTTGTCAAACTTGTGTATGGTCTGCACCGGCTTGCGTCCAGGCGGCAACTCGTCGATGATGCTCACGTCGAGGTCGCCGTATATTGTCATGGCGAGAGTGCGCGGAATAGGCGTGGCGGTCATGACAAGGATGTGCGGCGGGTTCTCGCTCTTTGCCCACAAGCGTGCCCGCTGGGCTACTCCGAAGCGGTGTTGTTCGTCGATGACGGCAACGCCAAGACGCTGAAAGCGCACAGGATCTTCGAGTATGGCGTGTGTTCCGACGAGTATGCGCACATCGCCCGATATGAGTCCGTCGAGAACATTGGCGCGCTGCTTGCCCTTCACCATTCCCGTGAGCAGTTCGGTGCGTATGTCCATACCGTCAAGAAACTCGCGTATGGTGGCAAGATGCTGCTCTGCCAATATCTCGGTAGGCGCCATGATGCACGCCTGATAGCCGTTGCCAAGAGCAATGAGCATTGTCATAAGCGCCACAAGTGTCTTGCCAGAACCTACATCGCCTTGCAGCAAACGGTTCATCTGGCGACCCGAACGCATATCGTCGCGTATCTCGTGCATAACGCGTTTCTGTGCGCCGGTGAGTTCGAACTTAAGGTTGTTGGCATAGAAGTCGTTGAACTCCTGCCCTACTTTGTTCAATACGTAGCCACGGTATTTGCGACGATGGTCGCTGGCGTAGCGCAGAATGTTGAGCTGAACGTAGAACAGCTCTTCAAACTTGAGTCGTTCGCGCGCCTTCTGCATGTCCATAGCGTTGCGTGGATAGTGAACGCAACGCATGGCCTCATCGCGCGACATAAGATGCAGACGCTCCACGATAAAGGGCGGCAATGTTTCGGGCAATGGCGTGGCTATCTTCTGAAGCATCGTCTTGACCAGACGTTCTATGTTGCGCGACGACATGCCCGTCTTCTTCATCCGCTCGGTGGTGATATAGTAGGGTTGCATGCCCATCTCAGAGAGCTGCAAATCTTTAGCAAGGTCGATGTCGGGATGTGCTATCTGATAGCGTCCGCCGAATACCGACGGTCGTCCGAAGACTATATACTCCACACCCACCTTATAATTCTTGTATACGTATTGCGCACCCGAGAACCATACGAGATCCATCACGCCGTGGTCGTCGGTGAAGTGTGCCACGACACGCTTCTTGCGCGGTCCCATCTCAAACTCCTCAAACGACAGGATGTGTCCCTTTATCTGCACGAAGGGCATGTCGCTCGTCAACTCGCTGATGGCATATATGCGACTGCGGTCGACATATTTGTAAGGATAATACTCCAACAAGCCACCCCAGGTGCTCACCTCGAGTTCCTTCTTCAACAGCTCCTTGCGCTGCGGCCCTACACCGGGCAGATACATTATGTCTTGTGAGAGTATGTCCATCGCTTGTGCGAATTTTGAATTTTGAGTTTTGAATTAGGAATTATTCTCGGCTTCGCCAGTTGAAGAGTTTTGAATTTTGAGTTTGGAGTTAGGAATTATTCTCGGCTTACGCCTGCGATTGTGAATTGATGAATTTTGAGTTGAGCAATTCAAAATTGAACAATTCCTAATCGGCGTAGCCGACTAATTCAACATTCAAAATTCAAAACTCAAAATTCCAAATCGGCGTAGCCGACCAATTCAAAACTCAAAACTCAAAATTCAAAACTCGACTTATTGTTTGCAGAGGAACTCTGCAAACAATAAGTCGTAAGGCGTTGTGAGCTTTATGTTCTCACGATTGCCGTCAACCATTGTTATCTTCATGCCGGCAGCCTCAGCCACCGATGCGTCGTCGGTGAAGTTATCACTGTATTCGGTATCGAATGCGTGCTTTATCTGCTGTATGTCGAACGTCTGCGGGGTCTGCACCGTGCGGTAGTTGTTGCGCTGAACGTTATGTCCGCCTTCATCGTCGACAAAACGCAGAGTGTCGGTGACAGGCAATACGGGCAGCGCTGCTCCATGCATACGTGCCGCCTCAAAGCATCGGGCTATTGTCTCCACCGATACAAAGGGACGCACACCGTCGTGAATACCAACAACACCTTGTGCGTCGTCGGGCACAGCAGTGAGTCCGTTCTTCGACGATTGGAAACGAGTGTCGCCTCCGTCTACTACAGTGTGCTCTACAGCAAATGCGTACTTACTGCACAGCTGTCGCCAATAGTCCTGCTGCGAGTGCGGCAGAACTACGATGATGCCCAACTGCGGGTTGTACTGATTGAAACGTTCTATGGTGCGCATTAGCACCGGTCGGCCATCAACTGGCAGAAACTGCTTTGGCAAATCGCCTCCCATACGCAATCCCTTGCCACCAGCCACTATGATGATGTAATCCAATGTTTAATGTTTAATTATTAATGATCTAACCTTCGTACATCATTCCCTTCTTCAGCGCCTCTGCCACACGCTCGCCCTTGAGCAGCGTCACAAGAGTATAGCCATATTCGAACGATGCACCGGGACCTTTGCCCGTAATGATATTGCCGTCAACTGTACAAAGAGCTGCTGTGTATTCAGCACCTTCGAGCTGGTCTTCAAAGCCCGGATAGCATGTAGCACGGCGGTCACGCAACAGTCCGAGATGACCCAAGACCATAGGTCCGGCACAGATAGCACCTACCAAACGTCCAGCCTCAGCCTGACGCATTACGGCATGGCGCACACCCTCGTGCTCATCGATGTTCTTTGCACCAGGCATTCCACCCGGAATGAGCAGCAGGTCGGCATCGGCAAAGTCGGCATCGGCAAACAGCAGGTCGGCCTTCACCGTCACACCGTGAGCCGACTCCACCTCAATAGAGTCGCCAATGCTTACAGTCTTCACTTCCACACCGCTTCGGCGCAGTATGTCTACGGGAGCCAACGCCTCAATATCCTCAAATCCGTTGGCAAGAAATTCGTATGCTTTTGCCATATTATGTATGTTTACTAAAGGTTTTTCAGCCGTCTTTGTTTTTGGGCGCAACACTCCGAACGGGTCGGCTGTCTTCTCGTCTTCCTCGTCGCGCTTCTTCAAAGAATAAAAACGTGCCATATATGTTTACTGTTTAATTAGCTCGGGTAATATAAACACCGAGTGTATCTTCTGTTTCTCCTTGGGCGGTATCTGCATGTAGTCGCGGTAGAGGTCGTGCAGATAGGCATCGGTATTGGCTGGTGCCGAGAATCGTTTGCCCTCAAACTCTATCGTTCCCAACGGGAATATGGAGTCGCGACGGTGCATTATGCCGTAGCCGTTGTTGATGAGTATGTTCGACATGTATGTACCTGTGCGCTTGAAAGCGAAGGCTGCCTTCCACATCAGTTTGCAGAACTGGTAACGTGCGCCGAAGTAGAACAGCTCGGCTACAGCGCGCCACGAATACTGATGCGAATGATGCAGTATAGAATAGCAACGCGACATGTCCTTGCCATACTTGCGGCAGAACGCACGCGACACATTGGGATAGTCGATCATGGGGAAGATGTCGACAAACAGACCCTTGCTGTAGTCGAGCGAGAAGTCTTCATTGCCCTCTACGTAGAACGAGTTGAGGTCGCGCACCTTCATTATAGGCTCACGCGTGTTCTCGGTGTCGGGTGTCTGTAGACGCAATGTTGATGGCAACTCCTTGGGCGCCACTTCAGCAAAGCGACGTGCATCGTCCTGCGGCATAGCAATGTCGATGTCGTCGTCCCACGGAATGAATCCGCCGTGGCGTACAGCACCCAGCAACGAACCTCCGTCGAGCCAGTAGCTTATATTGTGCTTGCGGCAGATACGGTCGATTTCTTCGAGAATGCCGAGCTGTTTGAGCTGACACGTGCGCAACTGCTGCTGCTTGAATTGTTCGAGATAGTTCATCTATCGTTGTTTTACCCTTTTTACTTTTTTACTCTTTTACTTTTTTACCTTTTTACATTTCTACTCTTTTACTCTTCTCACGTCAATCACCTGTCCGGTGCAGTCAGAAGCGAGGGTCTGCAGAGTAGCCTCAGCTACACGTTCGGGCATGAGCAGCGTATCGTCAGGTTCAATGCCGAAGTTGTGCTGACGCATAGGAGTCTTGGTACGTTCGGGGTTTATACAGTTAATCTTGATGCCGTCGCCGTCCCACTCCTGCGCCACAGCCTGCACAAAGTTGACAATGGCAGCCTTGGTAGACGAGTAGATGCTGTAGAAGGCACGACCACGTGTGTAAGAGCTTGATGTGAAGAATATCAGCTTGCCCTCAGTCTGCTTCAGATAAGGATAAGCCTCAAGCGCCACGTTCACCGTACCCATATAGTTGGTCTGCACGGCGTTCTGTATGGTCTGATAGTCCATAGTGGCAAGCGGCTCCTTGTTGAGCACACCGGCTGTACATATCACATAGTCGATATGGCCAGTCTGCTCGTGGGCATCGGTCATGGCACGCACCACATCCTCGCGCACGCCAATGTCGATATGATTTTCCGAACGCGAGTAAGAGAACACCTTGGCACCGTTCTCGTGCAGCATGTCCACCACACACTTGCCGATGCCGTAGCTTCCACCGAATACTACAGCCACCTTGTCGCGGAACACGTCATTGACATGTGCTATCGAGTCGGGCTCGGTATTCTTCAGTTGGAACAGTTTGTCGAGCATGTATGTATCCTCACGATATGTAAGCTTCATGTTGCTCTCTTCGCCACGCACCACGAATACGGGTTCGTCGGTATAGCGGCGCACAACGCCACAGTCGTCGGTGGTATTGAACGCAGGGTCTTTCAGCGCACGTTCATAGGCTTCGGCTATGAGCTGACGGTCGAAAGCCTGCGGAGTCTGTCCGCGACGCAGACGTGAGCGGTCGGGGATGGATGTTATGTTGTCGTTGTCGTCAACTTCAATAATGGTGTCGGCAGAGGGTATTGCCACATCAATGGCACGATGGTCGGCAAGAGCGTCAATCACATCGTTGATGATGCGCTGGCTCACGAGCGGACGTACGGCATCGTGGAAGATGAGGTTCACGTCCTCGTTGTCGTAAGCCTGTATAGCCGAGAGTGACGAGTCGTAGCGCTCCTTGCCACCCTTGAGTATCTTCTTCACCTTATGCCACTTGTTGCGTAGCACGATGTTCTCGAAGTCGGCTATGAGCATAGGGTTCGACACGATGGCTATCTCGTCGATGCGGGAGTTGCGTTCAAACACGTCGACGGTGTGTTCAACCACCATCTTGCCCGCCACCTTGAAGAATTGCTTTGGGGTGGAAATGCCGAGGCGCGATCCTACGCCTCCTGCCAGTATGACGGCTATATTTCTTTTCATGCTTTGTGAATTTAGGGTTTCAAATAAATAGCTTATTCTTTCAGAACAAATCGGCGCTATTGTAGCTATCTGCGTGTCATACACAGACAATTATTGCATCTGCAAACTTACATAAATTTTCTGAGAAACGATTAATAATCGCTGCTTTATTGCGCATAAAACAAGTAATAATGGGAAATACACACAAAAAAATACGGCATCACTCATCAACGAGCAACACCGTAAAGCCTATGTTTAACTAAAAATCCTTTTTTCTAAAGATGAATGAAGATTCTCACGAGTCCTCATTGTTTTCCTGTTAAACAATCGATAAAAATTTACCTTAAACCTAATAACTAAAAACCTAAATCTATTACTACTAACCTAAACAATCTATTAACCTTTTGACAATGCAAAGGTACTAACATTTTGTGACGTGACAAGCATTTACACTATGAATATGAATATTATCATAGTTTTATTGATTTACATCAACGTAACGTGTTCGAACACAGCTATATATTAACATATATCAACATATTTCATCTGAAAATCTGTAAGCAAATACGCCCGTTAAGTTACGATATAAAATCACTTAACGGGCGCAAAAATGCAAATATACGACAAGTACGGGTATCGTTTTAACACTTCTATCACTTCTTGAGCACGGCTCTTACCACAAACCATAAGTGCATACCTATGGTGAGGAGGAGTCCGTAGTGGCGGCGCATCACGTTGAAGCGCTCAATGAGCGAGGCACGATGGTTCTTGTTGGTCATGCCTCCGTCGAGATAGTTGACCACCACCTGCGGCAGACGCAGCAGCGCCAGATGCTCGCGCTCGGCACGCTTCATGATGCGTATGCACCAGTCGACATCAGCCGAGAAGCGGTAGCGCAGGTCGTAATGTTCGGCTTGGGCGAGGTCGGTGCGTGCATAGAATGCTTGATGGCATACGAGCATGCCATGACGGAACGAACGCCACGTGAGATTGTCGGGCGGAGCAAGGCGGCGCGGATGCAGCAACTGTCCTTCATCGTCTACGATATTGGTGTCGCCATAGAGCACAGCTGGCAGTTTGCCGTCCGATCGGTTGTTTACGTCGATGGATATCTGCTCAAGCGTCTTGTCCGAAGGGAATACGTCGCCGGCATTGAGATACACAATATAGTCGCCCGTGGCACGGGCAAGACCCTTGTTCATTGCGTCGTACAGACCACGGTCGGGTTCGGACACGATGACAACTTCGTGCTCGGTCTCCTCTTCTTCGTTCTTGCGGCTATAGTCTTGCGCCATAGCCAGGGTGTTATCCTTTGATGCACCGTCGATGATGATGTGTTCAATCTGCGTCCACGACTGACTGAGAACGCTATCGAGCGTGCGGGCGAGAACAGCCGACGCATTGTAGGTGCATGTTATGACTGAAAATTTTATCATTGTTTTTGTTGGGTTGACTATTTATTAAACGATGTAGCGCTTCAGAGCTATCAGCTCGTTGTACACCTCTATATAGCGCATCGCCACACTCTGTCCGGAGTAGCATCGTGCCACCTTGCTGACGCATGCCGAACTGAGTTGGTCGGTGTCGGCCTCTTGCAGCACCCAGTTCATGCCAACAGCCAAATCGTTGCTATCCTTGAAGTTGGCTACATAGCCCGTACGGCGATGCTCTATCATTTCGGGTATGCCGCCCACACGGAATCCTACGCACGGCACTCCGCACGCCATAGCCTCCATTATGGTGTTTGGCAGATTGTCTTCGAGCGACGGCAGCACATACATGTCTGCCGAACGGTATATGTCGACAATCTTACGCTCGTCGCTGACGTAGCCGAGCGGATATGCCTTCAATGCCAAGCGGTCGCAAACCAGTTGGGCGTTGCCGCCGAGCACAGCCACCGACGTGTTGTCCTTGAGTTCGGGATGCTGCTTCACCAGACGGTCGATGGCGTCGATGAAATATTCCATGCCCTTGCGTTCGTCGGTCACCTTCTGCGACACAAACAGTATGATGCGGCCCTCGGCAGGCAGTCCTACGCTCAGCCTTGCCTCCTTGCTGTCGGCAGGACAGAACACACGGGTGTCGATGGTGTTGGGTATGGACGTGACGCGCTGCCCTACGAATAGTGCGCTCTGCTTGGCCTGGTCTTCAAGCCATCTGCTGCACGTTACGAAGTGGATGTTGGAATTATGGTACAGGCGCTTCTTGCGCAGCCACACACGGCGCGAAAGGTCGTTGGTAGAACCACCTGCGGGCAGCAACTGACAGTTGTGGCATCCCGTACGGAATGCGCTGCAGGTGCGGGCATAGTGGCATATACCCGTGGCGGGCCAAAGGTCGTGCATGGTCCACACCACCGGTTTGCCACTGCGCAGTATCTTGCGGATGGAGCGTAGCGAGAGCATGCCTTGGTTTATCCAATTAAGGTGTATCACATCAGCTTCCTTAAACTCGGGCATGCTGGTTATGTCGGAGCCTGCATTGGCTATATCTATTTCGAAGAGATGTCGGCGTTGCAGGTGCAGGCGGAAGAATATAGTGAGACGTTCCCACAAAAAATGCAGTCGTGTGAGTCTACCGTGTGGCAGTGGCACGACTGTTATCTGGTCGGTCTCCTTCTTGGCTACGAGCATCTTTGCCTTGACACCGTTGTTGTTGAGTGCCTCCATAAGGCGGTTGGCTGCTACTGCTGCGCCACCCGTCTTTTCGCTAGTGTTGACAATTAATACGCGCATATATTATTGGTTATTAATTAAGCAATTGCAAAAATACAAAAAAATGGCCGTAATCGTCACATTAACAATAAATTCATTCAAATTTGTCATATTGCCAATATTTTGCACTACCTTTGTACCCCAATTATGCATCAACATTCATAATGAATAACAATATTCTTATAACCGGTGCCAGCGGTTTCATTGGCAGTTTTATTGTAGAAGAAGCCCTGCGTCGTGGCATGCAGGTATGGGCGGCAGTGCGCAAGACCACATCGCGCCGATACCTCACCGACAGCCGTATTAACTTTATCGAGCTTGACTTTGCATCGAAAGATGCACTCAAGCGACAGCTCGACGGCCACACGTTCGACTATATTGTGCATGCTGCCGGCGTGACCAAATGTATTGACAACGCCGACTTCCGACGCATGAACACCGACGGAACACGCAATCTGGTGGACGCTCTCATCGAGCTTCAGATGCCGCTCAAGCGTTTTGTATTTCTCAGTTCGCTCAGCGTGTATGGTGCCATACACGAGCGACAGCCCTATCAGGACATTACGGAGAACGATTGTCCGCGCCCCAACACTGCCTACGGACGCAGCAAACTTGAGGCCGAGCGCTATCTCGACTCTATAGGCAACGATTTCCCCTACATCATTCTGCGACCCACGGGCGTATACGGACCGCGAGAGAAAGACTACTTCCTCATGGCTGAGAGCGTGAAGCGCCACATCGACTTCGGTGCCGGATTCCGCCGTCAGGACATCACGTTCGTGTATGTGCTTGATGTTGTGCAGGCAGTGTTCCTGGCTTTAGACCGTGGCATGAGCGGACGCAAATACTTCCTTACCGATGGCGAGGTGTACCAGTCGGCCGACTTCTCACGTCTGCTAAAGAAGGAAATGGGCGTGAAGTGGATGCTGCGCATCGTGGCTCCGATATGGGTGCTGCGTGCCGTGACCTACATAGGCGAGCGCATCAGCCACATCACTCACAAGCCGACGGCGCTCAACAACGACAAGTACAACATTCTGCGTCAGCGCAACTGGCGTTGCGACATCGAACCGACGATGGACGAACTGGGCTATCATCCGCACTACAAGCTGGCGGACGGCGTGCGTCTGGCGGTGGAATGGTATAAGCAGAACGGATGGCTGTAAAAACAAAACAATAACAAAATGAACTTCATAAAACAACTCTTCGCCATTGAGCAGAAGCCCAAACGCGGACTGCATGCTCTCGAATGGCTCGTACTGGGCTACACAGTGTTCACACTGCTGGTGGCTCTGTTTACATATACAAAACTGCAAAACCCCGACTCGATGATATGGGGACGTGTGCGCGTGGTGGCTATGACATTGGCTCTGTGGCTGGTGTACCGCATGATTCCATGCCGACTGACGCAACTGGCGCGTGTAGTGGCGCAGATGTCGCTGCTGGCATGGTGGTATCCCGACACCTACGAGTTGAACCGTATGTTCAACAATCTCGACCATGTATTCTGCAAATGGGAACAGTCGTTGTTCGGATGCCAGCCCTCGCTCTACTTCGCCGAGAAATTCTCGTGGCCCGTCATAAGCGAACTCATGAGCATGGGCTACGCCAGCTACTACCCGATGATAGCACTGGTGGTGCTGTTTTATTTCGCCCGACGATACAACGAGTTCCAGCGTGCGGCTTTCGTAGTGATGGCGTCGTTCTTCATCTACTACATCATCTTCATATTCGTGCCCGTCGTCGGACCCACATTCTATTATAAAGCAGTGGGCGTAGACAACATCGCATCGGGCATATTCCCGCAGCTCGGCACCTACTTCAACACCCATCAGGAGTGTCTCGCCACTCCTGGCTACACCGACGGATTCTTCTACGGACTCGTGGAGAATGCCAAGGCGGCAGGCGAACGTCCCACAGCGGCATTCCCGTCGTCGCACGTTGGAATATCTACTGTTTGCATGCTGTTGGCGTGCCACACCCGTCAGCGCCGGCTGGTGTTCTGCCTGCTACCCTTCTACGTGCTGCTGTGCATGTCGACGGTGTACATCCAGGCACACTACGTAGTGGACGCACTGGCTGGCCTCATCACGGGTGCCCTGCTGTACGCAGGTCTGATGATGGCTACACGACGAATGTAAAATCCATACAAAATAATATATACCAAAAGAGGCTATGGCAGATGCGCCATAGCCTCTTTTGGTATATATTATTTTGTATTGAAATGCGTTGATTACATATCGTCGCTGAAGAGCGGATCCTCAGGTGTCACCATCAACGGCTTCTGCTCAAACTCCTTGAGCAATGTCTCCGGCACATACTTCTTGTCTACTACAAGACGGAACATGTACTCGTTAAACCAGCGGTTGGTCATGATGATGCAGCCCTGATGGCCGTTGGTTGCGCCCCAACTGTTCTCCACCTTCCACTTGATTGGATTGCCCTCGTTGTCGAGATCGACAGCTGTGAGAGTCATGGCGTGTGTCGAACCAGAATCGAATGTAGCGATACGGTCGGCCTTGTTCATCGGGAATGTGGTGGAGAAGAGCGATGCGTAGTCGTAGTTCTCAGTATCAGAGAATCCACGCTCACGGTCAAACTGCTTGCCTACGTCGTACGACGAATACATCTTCTTGCCGTCCTTGAGCGAAGCGATAGCCAGCTTTGCAATCTCATCCATAGGCAGGTTGAGGTACTTCCAGTTGGTACCGTCGTACACATGGCGGTCGTACTCTACCTCGTATGTCTTGTGATAAGGACGACGCGGGTCGTTCATCACCATGATGAATGTGCCCTTAATCGGGTTGCCCACTACCTCGTCGTAGAACGACTTAGGTGTGAAGCGGCGCGGCTCGCCTACGGCACGGCCGTTCTTGTCGCGGAACTGGTATGTGAATTCCTTCACCGGCTCGCCATATGCCATAGAGAGCATACGATAGATGGTAGAGAGCATCTCGGTCTTGCGGTCGGCAATGGCCTGTGGCTTCTTGCCGGCAACCACCATGCGATGCAGCTCAAGTCCATACTCGCGAAGCTTAGAAGAGAGCAGCGAACCCATCTTTGCTGTATTCTCGGCAGTGAATGTCTCGGGCTGAGCCGACATAGGAACGAGTCCGTACTTAGGAGCGAGGTCGGCTACACCACAGAATGTACCGCCATCGTTGAGCGGACTCTTGAAGAAGAACTGCATACGTGGGTCGTCAATAGGCTTCTTGGCGTTGTCGATGACACCCTGAAGCATAAGGTTGGCCTTCTCAAGCTGGTCGTAGAAGAAGAGATAGTCGTGCGAGAAGTCTACGCACAATGAATCTCCATGACGACGGGCGAAATCGGCACGCAGCACGTTGAAACTTGAGAACATCCAGCAGCGACCAGAACTCTTCTGGTTGTGTATCGACTGCTTGGGAGTCTCTACGCTGAAGTGCGAGTCGAACAGTCCCTTATTGGCGAAGTTCTTTGCCAAGTCGTCAATCTTGTTCGCAGCCAAAGCGTTGAACACGGCCTTGTTTACGGGCGCAGCTTCCTGAGCCTTCACAATTTTCTGCAAGGTCTGCGACGAGATGCCACCCTGCTTGTTCAGTGTCTGTGCGCCAGCCATTGGGGCAAGCGCGAGGCATAAGCCTAACAATACTGTTGATTTGTTCATAAATAAATATTTAAGGTAGTTTTTAGCATCCGATACTTATAAGATGTGCATCTTAATCTTCATAATTCTCCTGTCCATCAGTTTTGCCACGCAGGGCCTCCTTGAACGATTCCCAATCCTGAAACCCAACCAACAGCGATATACGGTCGAGAGTTTCGCGCGAGGGCTTCTCCTTTCCGGTGATGTACAGATGCAACTTGTCGAGGGCGCGGACCTTCTGCGGAATGCGCTCCAACTCATGCTCGACGGTGTCAAACAGTTTCTTCAGTGCGTAATTAATGCTCATAACATCCTAATATGTAATATTTTGACGCAAATGTACTGCTTTTTAGTGGAAAAATCGTAATTTTGCAGACATATTTTTCATTCTTATATTCACTGTATGAAAGAATTAGCACTCAAGTACGGATGCAATCCGAACCAGAAGCCTTCGCGCATATACATGGAAGAAGGCGAACTCCCTATCGAAGTACTCAACGGCCGTCCCGGCTACATCAATTTCCTCGATGCTCTCAACTCATGGCAGCTCGTCAAGGAATTGAAGGCTGCAACAGGTCTCGCAGCAGCAGCATCGTTCAAGCACGTATCGCCCGCAGGTGCAGCAGTTGGTCTGCCTCTGAGCGACACATTGAAGAAGATATACTTCGTCGACGACGTTAAGGTTGAACTCTCGCCCATCGCTTGTGCCTATGCACGTGCACGTGGTGCCGACCGCATGAGTTCGTATGGCGACTTCGTAGCGCTTAGCGACACTTGCGACGCTGCTACAGCTACTCTCATCAAGCGTGAGGTGAGCGACGGCGTTATTGCTCCCGACTTCACTCCCGAGGCTCTCGAGATTCTGAAGGCAAAGCGCAAGGGTACATACAACGTGATTAAGATTGACCACAACTACACTCCGGCCCCCATCGAGCACAAGCAGGTATTCGGCGTGACTTTCGAGCAGGGACGCAACGAGGTGAAGCTCGACGACCCAGCTCTCTTCGAGAACATCCCCACAAAGGCAAAGAACTTCACACCCGAGGCTATCCGCGACCTCATCATCTCGCTCATCACTCTGAAGTACACACAGTCGAACTCTGTATGCTACGTCAAGGACGGTCAGGCCATCGGTATCGGCGCCGGACAGCAGAGCCGTATCCACTGTACACGTCTGGCTGGCAACAAGGCCGACATCTGGTGGTTGCGTCAGCACCCGAAGGTGATGAACCTCCCGTTCGTTGACGGCATCCGTCGCGCCGACCGCGACAACACCATCGACGTATACATCTCTGAAGACCATGACGACGTTCTGCGCGACGGTACATGGCAGATGTTCTTCAAGGAGAAGCCTGAGGTATTGACCATGGAGGAGAAGAAGGCATGGATTGCCCAGAACCGTGGCGTAGCTCTCGGCTCAGACGCTTTCTTCCCGTTCGGCGACAACATCGAGCGCGCTCACAAGAGCGGCGTAGAGTACATCGCTCAGGCTGGTGGTTCAGTACGCGACGACAATGTTATCGATACTTGCGACAAGTACGGCATCACAATGGCATTCACAGGCGTTCGTCTGTTCCATCATTGATACTACGAGTTGACAAGATACAAGTTGACGAGTTGACAAGCTGATTAGCCAACTTGGATATTGTCTCTTGTCAACCCTTTAATCTTTTAAAACAATAAACAAAACGATTATGAGCAAAGGCGACGATATAGACGCAATCATTGCCGGGGGCGGAATCTCCTGGGGTCGTGGCGGCGCATCCAACCGCAACGATGACGACGGCAAGGTGAAGACCAAGGCTAAGAAGAAGAAATACATCACCGGAGCCCATGGTAGCGGGTCGGCACGTCAGAAAGCAAAATACCGCGAACAACGTGCCAACCGACACAAGAAATAATTTTACTTAGTTGAGAGTTGAAAGTTGAGAGTTTAGAGTTATGATATGCTTTGTAGCATTAGACGATAATCAAATGATTATAACATGTAATCATAACTCTAAACTCTCAATTTTCAACTCTCAACTTTTTATTGAATTAGAACAACTCCTAATTCCTAATTCGTAATTCCTAATTCTTATTCCTCTTCCTCGCCCAACAACTCAGCAACCTTGTCGCAGTACGACTTGGCGTAAGCGTTGTTCTTCAATACGGGCGACAGAGCGTTTGAGAGACGCTGATTGTACGACTTGTCGAAGATGTTGAGGAAGTCGCGTTCGAGTATATACGGAGCCACGGGCGAAGTGTTGTGGTCGAGAACGAAGCGCACCTGAGCCTCAAGCTTGGCTATCTTCGAGATATCCTTACGCTTGCAGAGAGCCTCATACTCGTCGTAGAGCTTCTGGTCGGCAGCTGTCGAAGCCTTGAAAGGCGCCATCTTGGCAGCGGTAGTAGCCGTAGCAGCCTTGGCAGAGGTCTTAGCAGGCTTGAACGGCTTGCTCAGAATGTCCTTAACCGTATTCACCAAATCCTCGCCACGCAGATTGAACTTCACAACATTTCCAGCCGGGTCGATAAGAACCGTGTGAGGAACACCGCGCACATTGTACAGACGGATGATGTCCGACGACCATGCCTTCAGCGTAGACACGTGTATCCAGTTCTTGTCTTTCATCTGATTCTTGTCGACGCAGTTGGTCCAGTCGCTGCGCTTGCTGTCGATTGAATAGCTCAGCACCTTGAAGTTTTCATTGTTCTTTGCCAAAGCCAAAGCCTTCTTAACGAACGGTATCTCTCTGCGGCATGGTGCACACCACGATGCCCAGACATCAAAGAACACATACTTGCCCTTCAACTGCGACAACGACAACGACTTGCCGTCGATAGTCTGAGCCGTGAAATCGGGCGCAGGACTGCCCTCCACCATATCGCTCGAAAGCAACTGGTTCTGCAGTTCCTTGTAGATAGGATGCTTGTGCAGACGCTCGGGAATGGCAGACATGAACACGTCGTGCAGATACTGCGGCTTGAACATATAGTAGAGGTCGTACTTCAGGATGAAGAGACTTGCCTCGCTGTCAACGTGCTTCATGAAATAGTTCATCACGTCGGCCTTATAGTACACACCGTTGGCATTGAATATAGCGCCGTGATAAGGCATGTATTTGCGGTCGTCCTTGGTGATGCTGTCGGGCAGCGAAGCACGCAGCTTCTCGATGTTCACCTTAGCGTCGTCGGCATTCTTATTGTGCAGCATGGCATAGCCGGCAAAGATGTCGTTGTTCTTGGTGCCGTAAGCCTTTGCTGCCACTGGGAAGTTGCCGTCAAAGGGCTTGAACTTGATGTTGCCCGGTTCCAGAAGCAGCTGTGCCGAACCGTTGTCGAAGCCAGTAACAATAGCAGCCTCAACGTCCTTCGGGGCAGTACCCTCGAAGTGGAAACGGCGGTTCTTCACTACGGCAGAATCCAGCATTACTTCCTGACCGTTGACGATATGCTTCAGATACACTTTCTTTATGGCCTGCGGTGTATAACGCAGCGAGTCGCGTGTCAGCTCACCGTCGATGGTGAAGCGGCGTGCTGTCTGAGCCATGCTTGGCATAAAGCCCATGCATGCAATAGCTAATAAAAAGATTTTGGTTTTCATATACAATTCTTGTCTTGTTATTCTTATTACTTTTTTTACTTGAGACGTTCTTTCAGGAAGTTCTCCAGCGCCTCGCCACGGATGTTTGTGGCGATGATATGGTTTTCGTCGTCGAGTATATATATGGCTGGCACCGCCTTGACATCGTAAGTACGAGCCACCTCACACTGCCATCCCTTGAGCGAACTGACGTTGATCCAGGGCAGACCATCCTGCTTGACAGCCTTCAGCCAGCGCTCCTTCACATTGTCGAGCGACACGCTTACAATCTCCAGACCTTTGTCGTGATACTGCTCATACATACGCTTCAACGAAGGATTGTTCAGTCGGCAGGGTCCGCACCACGAAGCCCAGAAGTCGACAATCTTCACCTTAGCCTTCACCTGGCTCAGCGTCACCATATTGCCCTTGAGGTCGGGCAGCGTGAAATCGGGTGCCTTGCGTCCCTGCGTCACCTTCTCCATACGCTGTATGCGCTCGAGCATGATGCGTCCGCTCGGCGAATTCTTAGCGCCCTCGCCCATCGAGTCGTACAGACGGCGTGTGTCGGCAAGGTTAAGCTCAGCCATCAGCGCATTGCTGTTGTAGGTATAGGCAGCTATGACGTCGTCGTGCTGCTTCAGGAAAGCCTGGGTCTCGGCATTGATGCTCTCGTTGAGCGTGCGCAGCGAGTCGTTTGTGGCGCTGGCGCTGCGGAACTTGTTGGCAGCACGCAAAGCGTCATGACGTCCCTGCATGGCCTTAGCCTCGGAATGAAGCTCAGCCGAACGCTTTGAGAAGGCAGTCCACTCGTCCTGAAGCTTTCCACCCTTTATGTATGCACCCTCGCCGTCGCACAGATAAGCCTCATACTTGGCGTCAGGCTCAGCTATGAAGTTGAAGCCGCCGCCATAGCCCTTCACCATAAGCTGCGCCATTACCGGCTCCTTCACCTGCGCCTTGAGCTGAAACTTAGGTGCCTTGAAGTCGGCTACGCCGAGAGTGTCCACACGGTTCTCGCCCACCTGTGCCACGAGCACGAGCTGTCCCTTCTTGATGCCCTCTATCTTGCCCGAGACAACTACGTCGCCTTGAGCCTGGGCTGTGAAGGCACCGCCCGCCCAAGCGAGCAGTGCCAATGAAATATAACGTAACATTAATTACTATCCTTGCTAAATGAATAAACATGTGCAAACTGCACGTCGATGATACGTCCGAACGACTTGCCCTCGGAATCCTTGTCGCAGAAAATGCTGTACGAGTCGTCGACGTCGGCCGACGGTGTCAACTTGATTTCGGCTACAGCACCGTTGCTGTCCTTGTTCATGCCGATGCTGAGGTACAATCCGAGGTCGCCGAAGTTTGACGACATAGAGCTGTTGCTCGCAGCATTCTCCGTACGGAACTTTATTACACTCACCGTATATCCCGCAGGTGCCGTATACACTACCTGCTCGTCGCCGTTCGACAGATTGTGGCGTATCACGTTGTCGTCCTTGGCGTAGAAGATGTAGTTGGTAGAGAACCACGGATTGTACGTGATGCTTGCCAGATTAGAGCCCGGATGGAAGTCGGTCAGCTTCTTGCCTGTTATGGTGAATGCGCTCTCCGATGTTCCCTCGTCGCTGCCACGGCTCTTGCTGCCAGCCGTCGGTGTAAGCTCGTAGAGGTAGAAGTTGTCCTCGGCATCCTTGAAGATGAACTGCGGCTTGGCATCGTTGAAGAACTCCGAGTGCGACGCAATGAATCCATACACAGCCGTCTTGCCTACCGGCGACAATGTGCCGAGCGAGCTGAAGTCTACCTTGGCATCGTTCACAGCCTGCGTACTGTGCGGCGTGTTCTGTGCATACTCCTCCAGCTGAAAGGGAAACCAGTCGCTGTTCGACTGATAGATGAAGCGATTGTTCTTGGCGTCCCACAGCACGAAGTATTCGCTCGTCACGGTGGCTGCCGTCACGCGATAGTCGCCGGGCTGCAGCGACTCCTCAGCCCACTCGCCCGGCACGGTATAGAACGGTGCCCACTTGCCTATGTAGAACTGGCCGTCGCGCGAGAGCAGACACTTGAATTCGTTGAATGTCTCGATGTTGCCCACGGTGAGCACACGGCTTGCCACGAACGACGATGATGCCGTGGGCACCAGTGGCACGTCGTACGTCTGCATGCCCTTGAACACGTTGTAGGTGTTGCCGCGTCCGTTAGAGCGGAACACCATCAGGCCGTTCACCTCAGGCGAGTAGCACGACATATAGCCCAGCTTGATTGCATCGGCAAACGGATTGTCGGTAGCCGTGGGGCGGGCTGTCTTGTAGGCATTGCTGCGGCTCTCAAGCTTCGAGCCGATCTTCTCCACATTGCCCAGAAGCGTCTCGCCGCCCTGCTGATGCAGGAAGAAGAGACTGTTCTTGAAGAGCAGACGGGTCTTTACGTTCAGCTTGGCATAATAGTCGAGGTCGGTGGTGCGGTCCTTCACCTCCATTATCACCGAGTAGTTGCGGTCGGTGTTGGCAGGGAAGTTGAGGTCGACATAGCCGTTGGTGCGCAGCGTGTCGCGCACGGTCTCCGTCACCTCACGTCCGGTCATAGGGTCGCGCTTGGTGGCGGTGTAGGCAGTATACCATGCGAAGTCCAGATTGTCGTAGTTGTCGGCCAGGGTCTGCGAGAGCTTAGCCTCCACACGCTGCACCTTGTCTTCGGCGAGAGGCATCTGCACCTCAATCACCTTGCCCGAGAGTCCGTCGTAAGCCTCAGGCTGGTAGCTGACGTTGCTGATGTCTACCTCGTTCATGCTGTCGAAGCGGTAGTCGTAGTTGCCCTTGTCCTCATAGCACGAGGTGAGCAGCAGGGCACTCATGGCTACATACATTATATTTTTCATAATTCTTCTCTTTTCAGTTTTTTGTTGAAGTTATTGCTTTGCTTGGAGCTTTTATTAAGCCGGCTCAGTCACACCGTCGGGGAAGAGCGCTGGCTCCTGCTGCTTGAACATCTTGTAGAATTCGTATATCACCTGCTCGCCCATGTACGTCCAGTTGAGGTTGGCATCGGTGTCCCAAGCCGGAGTGTTCTGCATGCTGACATCGTCCCACTGCAGCTTGACGGGGAACAACAGGAAGGGCTTGAAACCATCGACATTGCTGCTGGCTATCTTCAGCATCTTCTTATACTTAGCCTCCGAGTAAGCACCGTAGTACTTCTCTATCATTGGGCGAGTGAGACTGTTGGTCCAGAATGCCGGAGCCACAACGTCGTAGTCCATACCCTCAATCATCGGAACGCTGAACGCCGAATTTAGTCCCCAGTAGCTGTAGCCCTGCTCAAACTGGTTGTTGTAGTTCTGCATCATCAGCAGCACAGCATTCATGTTCGACTTCTGCAGCTCTGCCTCGTCAGTAGAGCCCAATATCTGCTCCTCGTTCTGAGTGGTCAGACCAAGGCTCGACGCAAACTTGCCGAATCCCCATCCGTCGTAGTTGCCGAAATACTTGTCCTGCAGGTCGCCCCAATAGTAGGGACGCTCGTAGGCATCCCAAAACTCTGTGTCGCTGAGGAAGGGTATGTCGTAGGGTATGGCCTCCGACGGGTGTGCCTTGTGCCAGTCGCGCACAGCATAAATCAGACGCGGATTGTACTGATTGCTCTGGGTGTAGCTGTCGTCGCTGTAGAAGGCTGCCTTGCCCAATGTCTTGGCGCAGAACTTATACTTCTCGGCTGTCCACTCGCCATAATAGTTGTCGTTCCATGCCGATGGCTTCTCATAAGACTCCTTGGTGTAGATGACGAAGCTGTCGAAGTCCTTCATGCTCTTGTCGCCCTGCTCGAAGGTTATCTTTACGGCGTAGGTAGTATTCTCCTGTGTAGGACGAGCCACTGCCACTTTTACTGTCTTGTCATATTCGCCGGCATTGATTTCCACTGTAGGCAGAGTGACCTGCGCCTGCTCATATCCCTCCACCGGCTCAGCCTTGAGCGTGATAGGAGTAGTCTGGTTAGACAGATGTCCGAGCAATCTGATCTTGATAGGCACATAGCCTACTTCCGGCTCTTTCACTATAGAGTCGGCAAAATTGATGGTAGCGGTCAGGTCGTCCTTTGAGTCATAGTTGAAGTAGAATCCGTCTGACTCGCCACCAAACAATGTAGGATCTTCCTGGCTACAAGCTGTGAATAGTGCTCCGCATGCCACCAGTCCTAATATGTATGTTTTATTGATACGTAATTTCATAATTATTCATTTGAAGTGTTGTTTGATTCTTCATCTGTCCAGCCATATTCTTTCTCACGGTCGGGCAATGGGAATACATAACGCTGCTCGCTCATAGTCACTGTGGCTTCGGTATTTGCCTCGTGCGAATAGTCGAGGTTCTTGATGCCATGATGCTTCAGGAAGTAGAAGTACTGACCCTCGGCATAGAACTCCTTGCGATACTCCTTGCTCAGAGCCGATGTACGTGCTGCATCATTGGCAAAGCTACTGTAGGCATTCGACTTAGATATGCCTCGATGGCTTCTCACAGTATTGATATACTGTGGTGCATCTGCCAACGATGACATCTCGCAGAGGATGTAATACATCTCCGGCAGACGAATCAGTGGAATTACGCTGTCGTCGTTCTTGAGATACTTGCGGCTTATGACGCGGCTCACACCGTCGTAAACATATACGCCAGCACCTCTACGTGCACGGAAGTCGGCGTCGCGCTCGTTGCCCTCTGCCTCGAATATGCGTTTGTAGTTCTGCAGACTTACCCAATACTGAGTGGTGAAGTCGGGACCTTCAGCGAAGTAAGAAGAGAAGTTGTCGCTCATCTTATACTTGTTTATACCGAAGAGTGTCTCGCTGAACTGTGCCGGGTCGTTCGAATTTGACGACTGCAGCGACAGTCCGCAATGCTTTATTACCTCATCGGCACAGTTGATGGCATTCTGGGCATCGCCTGCATAGCAATACACGCGAGCCTCAAGAGCCTTCACTGCGTAATAGTTCAAGCGATAGCGACGTTCATTGCCCGACAGACTTGTGGTCTTCTCAAAAGCGAGATACTGCTCAGCCTGCTTCAGGTCGGCAATGATTTTCTCCACGATAGCCTCAGCCGACAGACGCGGCTGCTTGCTGTTGTCTGCCACCAGACGATAAGGTATGCACAGATTCTTCTTGTCTGCCTGATAGTCCATAGGGCCCCATCCACGTAGCAGGTCGAAATGAAGATAAGCGCGCAGTGCGTAAGCCTCGCCATAATACATGTTGCGTGTCTGCTCATCCTTCAATACACGTTGTCCATTGCTGTTCAACCACTTCATGAAGTTGTTGGTGTTGGCAATCAGATTGTACGACTTCTGCCAGATGGCAGCCAGACGCGACTTGGTGCCATAGCCCTGCGATTCCTGCTCATACTGATATATGGCTTCGCGGTCGGTAGTGCCGTCGGGTATGCGGTCGTAGAGTTGTGCCAGCTGGTCGATAAGTCCAAACGACATGTCGTGACCGTAGCAGTCGCCGTCGGTCATTGATATATATATACCGGCAAGTGCGCTCTCAAAACCTTCCGCTGTCTGGAAGAGTTCGTCAGCCTTGACGTCAGTCTTAGGGCTCACATCAAACCAGTCCGAGCATGAAGTCAGACTGATTGCTAACAAGGCAAGAGCACCTACATATAATGATTTTAATTTCATGTTGTATACCTTATTATATTATTTGAAAATGAGTGACAAAGACAGAGTATACGAACGGGCGAACGGATAGTCGAGTCCACGCTCCATCTTAACACGCGAAATGCGGAACAGGTCGTTGGTTGTGAAGTTCAGCGCCAGCACGTCGATGTTCATCTTGCGCAAGAAGCTGAATTTCTCATAACGCATACGATAGCCCACGCTCATGGTCGACATCTTCAGTTCGTCGTCGTCCATGATGAAGCGGGTGCTCTGCTCGGTCTGGCTTGCAGTAGCATCGAGCGAGAACTTCTTGAAGTAGGTCACGTCGCCCGGCTTCATCCAGCGGCTTGTCATGGCTCGGCGGTCGAGGTTGTAAGCGATGTTACGGTTCTCGATTTTGTCTACCAATGTCGAGTTGTACACAATACCACCAAACCTATAAGTGAAACCTACGTTGAAGCTGAGGTCCTTATAGTTGAGCGAGCTGCTTATAGTACCGCTCATCTTCGGGTTGGTGTCGCCTACGGGCACCTTGTCGTTGCTGTCCCACACAAATGTCTTCTGTCCGTCGCGTGTCAGGAACACTTCCTTACCCGTTACGGGGTCGATACCCAGTGAGCGTACGGTGAAGAGGGTTGTCGTAGAATAGCCCTCCTGCAATACCGGTAGCGGAGCGCCCTTCGATGCCAGCTGCTTCTCGTTTATCTTCTGCAGATAAGCCGAAATCTTGCGTATCTTGTTCTTGTTGTGGTTGGCATTGGCGTTGATTGTCCAGTAGAGCTGCTTGCGTATGTTCTGGTAAGCAATCACGTTCAACGTAACGTCGAAGCCCTGGTTCTGCAACTCACCAGCATTGATGTTCTGCGAGCTGAAACCTGTAGAAGGAGCCAGGTCGTACTGTGTCATCATCTGACGGGTGATGTTGTTATAATAGTTGAATGTGGCGTTGATGCGGTTCTTCCAGAAACCGATGTCCATACCCAGACTCAGCTGGTCGGTCTTAGCCCACTTCAGGTTAGGATTGTTCAGTCCCTGAAGCACAGCACCCAGCGATGTGAATGAGAAGTATGGCTTCATGGTGTTGGTGAAGGTATAGAACTCCATTGTCTCGTATGGGTTGGAGCTCTGCTCACCTGTCACACCGTATGTGGCACGGAACACGAGGTTCGAGACGCGTCCCTCAAGCCACTTCTCACGATAAGCGTTCCAGCGCACACCGGTCGACCAGAACGGAGTGAAGCTGTTGTTGGCATAGCGTGAAGAATTTTCCTCGCTCAGGTTGAAGTCGAACGAGTAGCGGTTGTCGTAGCTGTACGACACCTGTCCGATGAAGCTCATTGCACGCGACAACGACTCCGAGCCACTCGGATTGGTCGACATCTTGTTGCCGAAGATGAAGTCGTCCATGTGACGGTCGGGATAGCCCGTAGCAAAGAGGTTGACATAGTTGTTGCGGTCTTCGCTCACGGTCCAGTTGGCAAGCATACTGATGAGGTGCTTCTCGATAGGCAGGTTGTAGTTCAAGCCCAAGTTGCTCGACCATGAAGTCGACTCACCGGTGTTCTTGCTATAACTACCCTTCAGCGTCTTGTCGGTCTCATTGGCAAAACTTGTATGGTCGGCTGGCAGGAACTTCTCGGTACGTGCTGTGCCGCGTGTGTACTGCAACGACTCGGTAAGACGCAGGTTGTCAAGAATCATATACTCGAAGTTCAGGCTGCTTGCAATGCTCAAGCTGCGCTGGAAGTCCTTGATGCCGATGTTCGAATTGTACAATGGGTTGGTTACTGTGGTACTACCGGCTGCTGTAAAGTTGTCCAATATCTGGTCGTATGTACCATTGTCGTTGGTCATACGATAATATGGGTTGGCCTGGCTGTATGACGAGAAGTCGCCATAGGGCGAGTTGTTGCCCGAAGTCTCGGTCAGGTTGATGTTGGCACCCACCGTCACGCGCTCCTTGCGATAGCTCATGGTGAAGTCTACGCCCTTTGTATTGTTCGACGAGCCCTTCATTACACCAGGCTGGAAACCGGCGTTCACGCCCAAGCTATAGCGGAATATGTCGGTACCGCCGGCTGCTGTCAGCGAGTGGCGCGACTGAATGGCTGTGCGCAGCGGCTGCGAGAGCCAGTAGGAATCGACACCTGCCAATACGTTACGGCGCAGAGCGTTGTAGCGGTTCATGCTGGTCACGCTGTTCTTGTCGTATACACCGGCTATCCATTCGGTCTGCAACTTCTCGGCTGCGTTCATCATGTCATAGTCGGTAAGGTCGGGCGACTGAATGGTCATCGTTCCGTTGTAGTTGACCGACAGAGCACCGTCGGGAGCCACCTTGGTAGAGATTACTACCACACCGTTGCTCGCCTTCGAACCATAGATGGCTGTTGCTGCAGCATCCTTAAGGATCGTTACCTCGTCGATGCGCTCCGGGTCGAGCGAGAGGATACGTGTCATAGGCACGATGAAGCCGTCGAGCACGAAGAGCGGAGTGTTAGGACGGCTCGACACGTTGTCGAGCAAGAGGTCCATAGAGTTCATGCTCGATGTCGAACCCAACGACTGGTCGCCACGCATCTGGAATTCAGGCTGCGCGTTAGGGTCAGAACCGTTAGAATTGTTTTCTCTCACCTTGAAGCTGGGGTCGTAGAACTGAAGACTCTTCAAGATGTTGTTAGGATTGATTTTGCGCAACTCGTCGCCCTTTACCGAAACATAATTACCTGTAAAGCTCTTCTTGTTGCGGCGGCTGATACCCGTAACCACTACCTCGTCCATGTTGGTTGCATTGGGTGCAAGGCTGATGTTCATGTTACGGTTGGGTCGAAGTATCTGTATCGACTTCGTCTCATAGCCGAGATAAGAAATACTGATTGACGACTTGCGGTTGACACGCAAGCTGAACTTACCGTTCTCGTCGGTGATGCATCCGGTGCGTCCCTTCTGGTTGGTGCCGTTGGTCACCGACACCGTAGCGCCGACAAGCGGCTGCTGGTCGTCGCCGCCTACTACCACACCACCTACTACGAACGACTGAGCATTGTCTGCCTGCTTCTCGTACGACGAGATGATGATGGCGCGATGTCCACCTTGATATACGATGCGTACGTTCTGGTTGCCAATCAGCTCACCCAGAACCTTGTCGAGCGGTTTGTCCTTTACGTTGAGTGTTGTCAACTCGTTGATGCCTACCAGTGTGACTCCCTGGAACACCAGGTCGGCTCCTACCGATTTAGCCACTTTGCTGAGCACCGTTCCCAATGTCTCATTACTGATGCGCAACGTCACCGGGTCGTTTTTCCATCCGTCTTCCGCCGGGCGCACGTTCTGCGCCGTGGCGGTAGCAGGAGGAAGAATCTGTAGGGGCAGTCCCCCACTTAAAAGCATGGCGCACAGTCCACACTTTAAGAAAGACTCTTTCTTGTTCATGGATACTTTTCTATATTATCGATTAAATTATTCTTTGAGAGCTTACTGCATTATTGCATCAATTATTTCAGCATGGCGCTTGTCTACGCAATACTTCTCCTTATACTCCTTAATCAGAGGCTCTACACGTTCTATCTCCTTGCCTCCCTGTATATAGTTAGTAATAACAGAATACAGAACTACGTCTCTACGTGCCCCGTCGTAGAACGAAGCCAGCTGTGCGAACATATCCTCCAGCTTGTCAGGACGCTGATATTTCTCACCCTTCTCGTGTGCCTGCTTGCTCTTGGTGTAAGCCATATTGAGCAGAAGGAACGAGCAATAGTCGGGACAGCTCAATGAGGCAGCGTCGTCGCGAAGCTTGCAGCCGTTCATTATGTTCCAGTAGTCGCCTATGCCCTGCTCGCCGATAGCCATCTTGCGGGTTTCCTCATACATCGGCGGATATTCCACGAACGAGGTATAAGCCAGTCCTTCGCTCTCGGCTGATACGTAATTCACTACTTCGTCTGCCACTTTGCCCTTCGACTGGGCTACCAACTGCCTGGTCTGCTCCAAGAGCTTCTTCGAATCGTTGATACGGTCGGCTGGCTTCACGTCTACCACGGCACAAGCCAGCAGCTGCGGCTTGTAGCGTATCGAGCGCTTGAAGTCGCCTACAGCAGCGTACAGCTCGTTGTCGGCAACGGCACGCTCCGAGCCCGAGAACTTCAGCTCCTTCACCTGCTTGCCCTGATACTGTATGTCCACATGCAGACTGTCGCCCGGCATGAGCAGCACATTGGTACGACCGTTGATGATCATCGAGACCAGTCGGTCGGAATCAAACGAATAGACGTGTTCCTCGCCGGGATTGGCGTGAAACTCCTGACGTATAAACGGACTCTGCACACAATCAAAATACACCATGTCACGCTTGTAGCCATCAATAGTGGCACTCAATACGGTGCGCTTGTTCTGCGCAAAAGACAGGCTGGACAAACATAGAAGTCCTGCAGCCAGGAAGTAAAACTTTTTCATTTCGACTTTTTTATGGTTGTTTATGGTTATTGTTTCAGCATAAGAATACCTATTGGAAGAAAAAACCAATTTAATTCTGCAAATGTACAAATTATTCCGTCTTTACTGCAAGATTATCGAGTTTTATTTCAGTTTAAGCTCAATTTCGCAAGAATATTCCGTTTTAATGCACGTCTGGAATATATTTGCCGACAAAAAGAAAGATAAAGGTATAAATATTCGGTATATTCGACTAATAATCTGTAATTTTGCACCGACAAGTAAATTCTCAAAGAATAATTAATCATACTAAAAACACGTATTATTTATGAAATTATCTGCGATTCTATTGGCAGCAAGCATTTGCATGATGCCATCAGTTGGCACGCAAGCCAAAAGCAAGAAGAAAGACAAGAAGAATGCGACCGCAGCCATGCAGCAGTCTCCAGCAGCCGGCAGTTATGCCAAGCTCACAAGCGGAAGCAAGAAGCAGACGGGACTCTTCACCGTGCTGCACAACGCCAAGACCGGTCAGCTGATGTTCGAATTGCCCGACTCGGTATTCTCTAAGCAGTTTATCCTTGCCAACCGTATGGCGTCGACAAGCGACACCCAGGACTTCGTGGCAGGACAGATGATCAACACTCCTATGCTCATCGAATTCACCAAGGACGAGCGCAACGTGTATATCAATCTGATACAGAACAACAGCGTGGTTGACCCTAACGACCCCATTGCAGCTGCCTTCAAGAAGAACTTCGCCAATCCGCGCCTCAAGGGATTCAAGATTATGGCGCGCAACGGTGGCAACGTCGTTATCGACGTTACTGCATTCTTCGGCACCAACGAGTCGGCTATATCACCGCTTAAGGAAGTGTCGGCTGCATCGCGTCTGCTCGGCAACACCTCGATGCCGCTGAAGGGCGCCTTCGCCGCCGACGCTTCGAGCATCGACGAGGTGAAGGCTTTCCCCAAGAACATCGAGATTGAGAGCACTCTGTCGTTCAATACGCAGGGTCTCGTTAAGAAACCGTACTCTGTAAAGGTACACCGCTCGCTGCTCGTGTTGCCCGACGACCCGATGCCTATGCGCTATCAGGACAACCGTGTGGGTTTCTTCAACCGCGACAAGAAGATTTTCAGCTCCAACGCCGACCGTATCAACAAGAAGACATACATCTGCCGCTGGCGTCTGATGCCTAAAGCCGAGGATATGGAGAAGTATTTTGCCGGACAGCTCGTTGAGCCGGAGAAGCCAATCGTGTTCTACGTAGACTCGGCTTTCCCCGAAAAGTGGCGCCAGACCATCAAGACCGGTATCGAAGACTGGAACAAGGCATTTGAAGGTGCAGGCTTCAAGAACGCCATTATCGCAAAGGACTATCCCAAGAACGACCCTTCGTTCAATCCCGATGACATGCGCTACAACTGCTTCAAATATGCAGCTACCGCCACAGCCAACGCTATGGGACCGAGCCATAAGGACCCACGCACCGGTGAGATACTCACAGCCGACGTCATCTGGTATCACAACATCGTGTCGCTGCTGCACAACTGGCGCTTCGTTCAGACTGCCGCTGTCGACAAGCGTGTACGCAAGACCACATTCGACGACGACGTTATGTGCGAGGCTATACGCTACGCTGCCGCCCACGAGATAGGTCACACACTCGGATTGATGCACAACATGGGCGCAAGCTATGCCTTCGACGTTGAGCAGCTGCGCAATCCGGAGTTCACACAGAAGTATGGCACCACTCCTTCTATCATGGACTATGCACGCAACAACTACGTGGCCCAGCCCGGCGACTTCGAGAAGGGCGTGCGCCTCACACCTCCTATCATCGGCGTTTACGACATGTATGCCATCAACTGGGGCTACCGCCTCATTAAGGATGCCAACACTCCCGATGCCGAACTGCCTACTCTGAACAAGTGGATAGCCGAAAAGGCTGGCGACAAGATGTACCAATTCGGCGCACAGCAGGTGATGGGCACTGTCGATCCGACCGACCTGACCGAGGATCTCGGCAACGACCACATCAAAGCCAGCACCTATGGCATCAGCAACATGAAGATTCTCATGGCCAACCTTGAGGACTGGGCAAAGGAGAATGGCGAGCGTTACGACAACATGGCTGACGTCTATAGCGAGATAACAAAGCAGTACGCCCGCTACATCGGACACGTGCTGACATACATAGGTGGCAAGGAATTCACCGAAATACGCCAGGGCGACGGCCAGAAAGCAAGCATGACATACGTGGACAAGGCTCGCCAGAAGCAGACTCTCGAATGGTTGCTCAACGAAATGCGCACCTACGACAGCTGGCTCACACCGCATGCCCTACTCAACAAGATGGAGGTGAACCTCGACGTGAACGAGAAGATACGCAAGAAAATAGTCGCTTCGCTGTTCAGTCCTACTGCTCTGTATCGCATCAAGGAGGGTGGCATCGTCAATTCTACAGCCAACTACACCATCGACGGCTACATGAACGACCTCGTCAACATGCTCTTCAAGGCTCCTACAGCTGGCAAACTGAGCGCTGCCGAAATGGATATGCAGTCGGCAGCAATCAGCACTATGATGACCAACAGTGGTCTTAAGCCTGAAACTGGTAAGTCTTCTAAGGGTCTTGCCGACTACGATGAGTGGCTCAACGAACTGCAGCAGGAGCAGATGATTTGCAATGACAACTGCATGCACGACAGCTTTGTACGCATCAACTATGGCGCAAGCCGTCTCAGCGACGTCGAAATGGGTGCCATGATGCTTGGTCAGATGCACCGCGTACTTACCAAGTATCGTGCCTACCGTGCCAGCGCTACTGGCAGCACACGCGACTTCTACACCTATCAGATACTGAAGATAGAGAAGTTGCTGGCTAATAAGTAAAGGAAAACAACAAACACAAAGCCCCACCCCCAGCCCCTCCCCCGCAGGGAGGGGAGTAGTATGATTTGATAGGTTGAGTTTTTTCTTCAAAAAAATCGAAAAAGTTATCAATCAATAAGTTTAACAATAAGACATAGCAAATCATGCATACCATTCCCCTCCCTGCTGGGGAGGGGCCAGGGGTAGGGCTTTTCTTTTATACATAATTTAAAATCATGATAGAAAACAAAAGTACATTCCGCCATCTGAAAATGGCTCTCTTGCTTGCTTTCTTATATATATGTCAGTTTGCAGCCGCCCAAACTATGGTGCAGGGCAAGGTGATTGACCAGGGAGGCGAACCCATCACGGGAGCCAACGTGAGATGGCTGGACACCAAGATTGCCGCTATAACCGATGTCAACGGTAACTTCAGCATTCCAATGCATAAGGGTAAGCTGGTGGTTTCGTTTCTTGGTTACAAGACCCAAGAGGTGAACGTGCAGCAGGGAAAGAAGCTCGAGATAAAGATGGACGAGGATGCCCAGAAGCTGGACGAGTTCGTTGTAGTCGGCTACGGCATTCAGAAGAAGTCGTCTATCACTGGATCTATCGAAACTATTAAATCTACCGACCTGCTCATGATGCCTACCGCCAACCTCGACAACGCGCTCAGCGGACAGGTGGCAGGACTGCAGGTGATGGCGTCGACGGGCGACCCCAGCACCGCAAAGGAATCGGACATGCACATCCGAGGCATCAACGCCAACCCATTGCTCGTAATCGACGGTGTGCCAAGATTCGGCACCAATACCTCCGACGGCGAGACCCGACTCTCCGACCTTAACCCCGACGACATCGAGAGCATCACCGTGCTCAAGGATGCCGCTGCCGCTGCTGTGTACGGTTCGCGCGCTGCCAACGGTGTAATTCTTGTTCAGACAAAACGCGCAGGTGCCAATCAGAAGCTGCGCATCAACTACCGTGGACAATACAATTTGCAGGAAGCTACCAAGCTGCCTGATTTCCTTAACGCCTACGAATTTGCCCAATTGCGCAACAAGGCAATCGAGAATACAGCCTCAAGCACTCTTACACCGTACACCGCCGAGGAGCTTGAGCAAATACGCACACACTCCAACCCTAACGTTTATGGCGACACCGACTTGCTCGACTATCTCGACAAGACGGGCTACTCTACCACTCACGCCGTGTCGGCAAGCGGCGGCAACTCGTTCGTCAAGTACTATCTGTCGCTGGGCTATGCCACATCAAAGGGTCTGTATAGCGGCGTAGGACGCGACCGACTCAACTACTCGATGAAGCTCGACGCTACGCTGACCAAGGGTCTCGTGCTGTCGGTAGACTATAGCGGCTCCAACTCGAAGGCCAAGAACAGCAGCTACACCACACTCGACGCTGCCTACAGCTATTCTCCACTCCAGGTGTTTGAGTATACCAATGGCGAACTGGCAAGTCTCGACGGCAAGAACCCGCTCATCAACCTGCGTGGACTGGGCGGATACATCAAGGACGATGCCAAGATTGGTACCATCAATGTCAACCTCAACTGGCAGGTGCCATGGCTCAAGGGCCTCAACGCCTACATGCGCGGCACCTTCGACGACAACCACCGCATCGAAAAGCGTTATGATACGCCCGTGACGCTGTATACCTACAACGCCACAACAGAGGAGTTTGCCATCGACAAGAACACAGTCTACCCCAAAGCAAAGACAACTCTTGAACAGACCGACCGCTTCTACAGCAGTCAGCTGTATGAGGCAGGCCTCAACTACAACAACACCTTTGCTGCAAAGCACAACGTGGGTGCCACTTTCGTGGTGAACTATCAGCGACTGAACAACCAGTATATGCATGCCAAGAACCTCGACAAGACTTCGGTGCCCGAGACTATGGGCACAGCCAAGAGCTCTACTCTATCGGGCGACGAGTCTATCAACGAACGCGCATCAATGATCGGTCGTCTCAACTACGGATTCTCAAACAAGTATTTTGCCGAATTCAGCTTCCGTATAGACGGCTCAACGAATTTCGCTCCGTCCAACCGTTGGGGTTTCTTCCCCTCAATATCAGGTTCGTGGGTTGTGTCTAACGAAGAATTCTTCAAGGCATGGAACCAGAAGGTGCTGTCAAACTTCAAGCTCAGAGCTTCTACCGGATGGCTTGGCAACGACGGCACTGTAGGTGCCTACTCTTATCTGAAGAACTACACCGAATCGCCCAACTACGGCTACAGCTTCGGCAGCAAGGGTTCAAGCACTGGCATATTCCGTCCGGGCTTCACAATGATGGGCTATCCCAACACTGAACTGTCATGGGGCAAGACCCACGACTACAACTTCGGAGTGGACATGGGATTCTGGGACGGACGCATCGGCATGTCGTTCGACTACTTCGTGCGCTATCAGACCAACAAGATTACATCAGCACCGAGCTATCTCTTCCCGCCTTCTACCGGTACCGACGGCGCCTATCCGTCGATGAACTTCAGTAAGCTGAAGGCATGGGGATGGGACTTCACCATCACTCATAAGAACACCATCGGCAAGTTCAAATACAACATGTCGCTCAATCTCTCGAAGAGCAACGACAAGTATCTCGACTTCGGCGACGAGAGCAGCCAGACACCCAACCTGCGCCGCAAGGGCAAGAGCAGCATGGTATGGACCATGTACGAGGCTGCCGGACTGTTTAAGAGCCAGGAGGAGATTGACAACTGGGATCTCGACCAGGACGGACGCGGCAACTCTACGCTGGCACCGGGCGACATCAAGTATATCGACCAGAACGGCGACGGCAAGCTCAACTCGCAAGACTATATCTACGTCAAGAACTCGTCTTACCCCGAGATGGACATCAGCTTCCGACTGGGCATGCAGTACAAGGGATTCTTCCTCAACGCTATGTTTCAGGGCGAGCTGGGATACAAGCAGTCGATAAGCGACAGCTACACTCTGGAGAACGGCACACTGCCCAAGTTCCAGAAGTATCACCTCACCGACAGCTGGAGCGAGAGCAACCCCAATGCCCGTTATCCACGCGTGAAGATAGCAACAGCCAACGACAACAACCGCAAGACGTCGACATTCTGGATTCATGACTGCGACTTCGTGCGCCTCAAGCTGGTCAACCTCGGCTACTCATTCCCCGGCAACATAGTCAAGAAGATGAGCCTCCAGTCGATGAGCATAGCCTTGCAGGCAAGCAACGTGTTCACCATAAGCAGTCTGAAGAGCATGGACCCCGAGTCGCTGCGCGGCTATCCTATCCAGCGCTCATACGGTGTGTCGCTCAATCTGGGCTTCTAACCGTCCGACCGTCATCACACTATATCTAACAGAACATATAGAATATGAATATACGTTTCAACAAAATACTATCGGTCGTTGCGCTGGCGGCAGCCACTACACTCACCACCAGCTGCGACAGCCTCTTCAACGACGCTCCTATCAATCAGATTTCGGAGAAGTCGATATGGAAAAACCCACAGCTGCTCGACGAATACGAGAACTCATGGTATCGCAACATGAGCAACGGCTTCGACATATACGTGCCGAGCATATCGTTTGCCAAGAGCCGTTCGAGATATTTCATGCCGTGGTTTGGCGACCAGATCACTGTGGGCAAGAGCACCTACTTCAACGCTGGATATGGCGACATTCTGAAGGGCAACGAAACACAGATAACCAACTGGGCTGCCACTCAATGGAGCAAGTACTTCACACAGATACAGTCTATCAACACCCTGTTTGAGAATCTGGGCGAGGTGAGCAACGGCGAACAGAAGAACCGTATCATAGGCGAGGCACACTTCATGCGTGGCTACTACTATTATATGCTGTGGCGGATGTTCGGCGGCGTGACGCTCATCGACCATACCTACAACCCGCTCATCAAGGAGGAGAAATTCCCACGTGCCAGCTATCAGCAGATGGTCGACTTCATCGTAGCCGAGGCTGACGAAGCAGCCAAGTATCTGCCGCAGGTGCATGCCACGTCAGAGACAGGACGTGCCACACTGGGCGCTGCACTCATGCTAAAGGCAAAGACCTACATGTGGGCTTCGAGCAAGGTGTTCCAGAACAAGGATGCCGACAAGACCTATCTCGGCTTTGCCGACGACCAGTCGCGCCAGATGCTCGAAAAGGCTAAGCAGACCTACGAGCAGCTGTTCGCTCTGAAGCAGTACAGCCTCATCCCTATCAGCGCCACTACACAAGACGGCATACGTGAGGAGTATCGCAACATATTCCTCACCAAGAACTCGCAGGAGTCGATATTCGAGGTGCAGCACTCCGACGACGGCGACTTCTCGAACAAGTTCGGACATAAGCTCGACCGCGACGCTGCGTCGCCCTTCTTCACCGGCAACACCGCCGCCTACACTCCTACACAGAACCACGTGGACGAATATGGCATGCAGGCTGGCAAGACCTACGATGCCGAGCATCCCTACGACAACCGCGACTACCGATTCTATGCCAACATCCTGTACGACGGATGCACCTACCGCAACCACGTGATGGACATCCACTACACCGACAACAAGGCAGGCGTCGACCTAACACCTTACGGCTCGGCTTACTCGGCAGGTGTCAGCAAGACGGGCTACTACATGGGCAAGTTTGTCGACAAGAGTCAGACCATTGACAACAACGACACCTACGGCAGCAAGCAGAACTTCATCATCTGGCGTTATGCCGAGGCTCTGCTCGACTACGCTGAGGTGTGCTACAATCTTGGCAATACCGCCCTTGCCAAGGAGTATCTCAACAAGACACGCCAGCGTGTACACATGCCCGACATCTACAACGTCACAATGGAGAGCATCATGAACGAGCGCCGCGTGGAAATGGCTTTCGAGGAGACTACCTATTGGGACCTGTTCCGCTGGGGAATAGCCGAGGAGAAGATGAACGGTTCGTCGAATCCGCTCAAGGCGATGCGCGTCGACGTGACTACCAATGGCGACGTGACAACCACCAAGTACACCATCAGCAATCTGAACAAGTCGCCCGAGAAGGTAAGATACTTCACCAAGCGACAGTACTACCTGCCTCTGCCATGGAGCGAGATCAAATACCACGGCATAGCGCAGAATCCAGACTGGACAGAACAGTAGAAAACAATTAGCGGAGAATACAAGTAGCGGAGGCAGAAAACCTCCGCTACTTTTTTTATAAGTTTTAGAAATCTCTAATACCACATTAAAGCCTTTTATGGCATGGGGAGGAAGCGTATTCACGCTGCATTTATATTGTATAAGACACTCGGTTATCCCGAACTGGGGTAAATAAATGACAAATATACCCGGCCTTCGCCGGTTTTAAGATTGTAGAGACTGAGGGAGTTCTTACATTGGCAAGAGCTCCCTCTTTATTTATATTTACATGAAGCTGACGATAACATATTTACACAGTACTTTAATATGATTTTATAATGTCTGCAGCAAATATTTTCATCTTTTTGTAAAATAATTGAGTACAAAAGCGACGGTTTCGTATCTCTTTAATGTAAACACACAATCAAAAAAATGAAAATAGAAGACTACAACATAAAAGACTTCCTGCACGAAATGGAAGCCCGAGAGCCCAAACTAACCCGTGAGGAACGCGATGCAATGTGGAACGACATTACAGCAGAATCCCGGCGACTGGCCCGACGTGCAAAAATTATGCGCCTCGTTGCAGCAGCAGCCATGACAGCACTCATCATAGGTTGCATAATGACACTGCGCATTCACTCTGCCAATAACGACCGTTACAATTCGATGCTCATGGCCATGACCGAGACTAAACCGGTAGCCGCCACAATTTTCCTTGGCAACAATAAGTTCATCCTGCCCAAGCGCATCAAAGTGGAGATTGACGGCCAGCAGCACCTTATTACCGTGAAGCAAAACGGAGGCAACGTCAGCTGGCAGCTGCCCGAAGGCCAAGACCTCGCAGGCTTCTCGGTGCCCAAAGGTTGCCAGATGCAACTCACGTTGAGCGACAAATCGGTTATCACACTAAGAGGAGGCTCGTACCTTATTGCGCCGTTCGACATGACTGCCGGCAAAGAGCGCCATGTTTCGCTGAAAGGTGAGGCATATATGAGCATTAGCCACGACTCCAAGCGTCCGTTCACCGCAACTGCCGGAGCTATGGAAGTGAAAGTTCTCGGCACACGCTTCCTGCTGTCGGCAAAAGAGAATGAAAACGAAAGCATAACACTCATAGAAGGTTCGGTTGACGTCAGCTGCAACAACAAGACCATTGCCCGCCTAACACCGGGACAGACGCTCAGCTACGACAACAACTCGGGCAAGCACAGTCTGAAGCAGGAAAACGAGATGAGAAACATTGCCCTGTGGAAAGACGAAGTAATGTCGGTTGACAACTGTTCGCTTACGAGCGTGATAGAGAAACTGCAAAACATCTACGAGGTTGACATAATCTTCGACCCTGCCTTCACCGACTCCATCATGCTGAAAGGCAACATGGAAATAGATGCCGACATAATGCAAGTGCTCCGCCGCCTGGAAACTATCACCCCAATAAATGTGAGCCAGACGGGCGACACAATATGCATCACGCCGGCAGCCTAAGCCGACCGGCAAACATGCCGACTGAAAACGACCTAATAAAATTTAACAATAACATTACAATCTAAACAAAAACGTTATTATGAACAAACAACGCACTTCATGCAAAGGCATCAAGACCCTTGCACTGGGAATTCTGCTCACCAATTCGATGGCGGTATTCACACACCAGGAAGCTGCTGCACGCACCAATGCTACAGTCGCTACTGAGCAGAAAGACATGGTAACCATCAGTGTCAAAAATCAGAGCATACGCAATGTGCTGGCAATAATTGCGAAGCAGACCGGCTACGCCCTGAGCTACAATGCCAACCTTGCGGGCATGGATCGTCTGGTCAACATCAACATCAGGAATGCAAGTCTTAACGCTGCAATGCAATCGGTATTGCGCGGGACTGGCCTTACCTACGAAATCAACAGCAAGCAGATTCTTGTGTTTGCAAAGAAAGACAAGATACAAAGCCAGTCGGCAATCAAGGCAACTGGAGTTGTGCTTGACGATATAGGCAATCCAATGATTGGCGTCACCGTCAAGGGCAGCAACGGCAAGACACTTGCCGTTACCGACTTCGACGGCCGCTTCAATGTGGAGACAACAAGCGGCGAGAAGCTGCAGTTTTCCTACATCGGCTTCAAGAATCAGGAAATGAAGGCTACGCCACAGATGAAAATCATAATGAACGAAGACAAGGAGAAGCTCGAAGAGGTGGTTGTAGTTGGCTACGGAACAATGAAGAAAAGCGACCTCACGGGTTCTGTATCCGGACTTGGCGAGAAGGACTTCAACAAAGGTATGATGGCAAGCCCCACTCAGATGCTTCAGGGCCGTACCACCGGTGTGAACATAACCAACAACGGCGGCGAACCTGGCTCTGGCGTGTCGGTACGCGTGCGCGGTAGCAACTCTATACGCAGCGGACAGGAACCACTCTACGTAGTCGATGGTGTGCCACTCAACATCAGCGACGCACAGCAGCCATCGGGAGTCAGCGTCAGCGGAGGCGGTTCTACGGGCAGCACCAATCCGATTTCATTCATCAATCCCGACGACATTGAGCGCATCGACGTGTTGAAAGACGCCTCTGCCACTGCCATCTACGGTTCGCGCGGAGCAAACGGTGTGATCATGATCACCACCAAGAAGGGTGGCGAAGGAGCTATGAAGGTCAGCTATTCGGCCATGGGAACCATCTCGTGGCTTCCAAGCCAGCTCGACGTGCTGTCGGCCGACGAATTCAAAAGTGCCGCCAAGCAATACGGCTACACTGTTGAAGACAAAGGAAGCAACACTAACTGGCAGGACGAGATATTCCGCACCTCCTTCTCTCACAACCATAACCTCTCGATAAGCGGAGGCAATGCAAAAGGTTCTTACCGGGCTTCGCTCGGCTACCAGGACCAGCAAGGCATTATCAAGACAAGCAGCATGCAGAAATATAACGGCCACTTCTATTTCTCGACAAACATGCTCAACGACCGGCTGAAGCTGGAGCTTAACACGACAGTGTCGCGCATCGACCAGCGCCGCGTGCCCATCGGCGAATCGGGAGGAGCCGAAGGCGACCTCATCTACAATGCGTTGCGCCTCAACCCGACATTCCCCATCAAGAACGACGACGGAACTTACTTTCAGTACAGCAATGCCAACCGAAACCCTGTGGCAATGCTCAATCTGACCAACGACAACACCCAGACCGACCGCGTGATGGCCAACGCCACCGCCACACTCAAACTACTGAAGGGACTCAACTATAAGTTCAACATTGCCTTCGACGAGATGAAGGCCAGCCGAAAAGTAGAGCAGAACGAACAGCTCATCTACTTGGATGACGGAGGCGTGTTTGTGACCAGCAATGTTGAGGCACACAATATGCTTATTGAGAATTACTTCACCTACAACCTCCAACTCGACGGCGGACATAAGTTCGACGCCCTGCTTGGGCACTCTTATCAGCGCACTAAAGACTACGTCTATGGCTACAACGAGAGTGGCTTCTACATCGACGATGTGAGTTACAAGTACGACCTTGCGCTCTCAACCAAGAAAGACCAGATTAGCGGCACTTCAGACGTTACGGTCAACGAACTGCAATCGTTCTTCGGCCGTATCAACTACAACTATCTCGACCGCTATTTGCTGACAGCCAACATGCGTATCGACGGCAGCTCAAAATTTGGTGAGAACAACCGTTACGGTGTATTCCCTTCTACGGCTGTGGCTTGGCGAATGAGCGAAGAACCATTCATCAAAAAGCTTAACATTTTCGACAACCTGAAGCTGCGCGGCAGCTGGGGTCTGACAGGAAATCAGGAGATACCAAGCAAGATTTCGCACATGCTGCTCAGCAGTACGGGCAAGAGCACCATATTCGGCATTGACGGAGCTACAGTTCCTGGCATCACACTCACACGAACTCCTAACCCCGACCTGAAATGGGAACGCACCTCTCAGATTGACTTCGGTCTCGACTTCGGTCTGCTTGGAGGCCGCCTCTGGGGTAGCATAGACTACTACAATAAGGTAACAAAGGACGTGCTGATGCAGATTCCTTCGGCGTCGCCCGCTCCTACCACATACGTGTGGCGCAACATTGAAGACATGAAAATAAAGAACCACGGCTTTGAGTTCTCACTCAACGGACGCATTATCGACCGGAAGAAACTGCGTTGGGACATGGGCTTCAATCTCTCTACCATCAACAATAAGGTGGAAGACCTGCCTGTTGAATCACTTCCGATTGGACGTCCCAGCGGTCCGGGTCTTGACGGACTCACAGCTCAGGTTATCAAGAGCGGCTACCCGATTGGTACTTTCTGGGGCCGCGTGTTCGAAGGCTTTGACGCTGATGGCAAGAGCATATTCAAGAAGGATGCCGACGGCAAAGAGGTTGAGGAGAATATAGGTTGCGCGCAGCCTGACCTCACTGCCAACCTGACCTCCACAGTGGTGTGGGGTGACTTCGACCTGACAGTGAACTTCAACGGCGTTTTCGGCAACGACGTTTACAACAACCTTGCCAACGTAATCGACAACCGCGCATGGCTCTCAGCCGGCAGCAATGCTCTGTCGAGCGCAGTACACAACACATCAGAGGCACTTACCAACCCAATGGAATATTCAAGCCGATACATTGAAGACGGAAGCTACATCCGACTGAGCAACTTGTCGCTGGGCTACAACGTGCCACTGAAGTCGAACAAATACATCAACGGACTGTATGTGTATATGAATGCCACCAATCTGTTCTGCATATCAGACTACTCGGGCTACGACCCTGAAGTCAACGCTTCGCGCTCGACCGACGGTGTGCCCACACTCGGCTTCGGCTGGACTCAGTATCCGGCTGCACGCACCTTCAGCTTCGGAATGAAATTTGAATTCTAACCTTACACTATTAAATTCACACACAATGAAAAAAATATATTACCTGATGGCAACGGCACTCATTGCAGGCGCCACAAGCTGTACAAACCTTCATGAGGAGATACTCGACGAACAGAACGGACAGCAGCTGGTGAGCAACCCCGACAATCTCATGTCGGTAATTGCTCCGGCATATATCAACGTGAGAGAAATATTCTTCAAGAATTTTGAACTGACCACCGACGAACTGTGCATACCAGCACGCGGTTCTGACTGGAAGAGCTCGAACACACAGCCTCTGGTGCTGCACGACTTCAAGTCGACGAATACCAACATACGCTACATCTGGCGAAACACCACTGCCGGCATTTCGGCCTGCAACACGGCTCTGCTGATAATGGCCGACCTGGAACAGACTCCTGCAGTGACCCAATGCAGGGCTGAGATGCTCTTCATACGCGCCCTGCTTATGTTCACGCTGAACGACGCCTTCGGTCAGGTGCCCTATCGAGAATACACTGAAACTGACTTCTCGAAATATCCGCAGCTGCTCAACCGCAAGGAGGCTTGCGAGGTGATAGAGCGCGACCTGCTCTCTATCATCCCGACAATGAAACAGAAGGGCGAGGTGGAATACGGGCATGCCACAAAAGCTGCCGCACAGACTCTGCTGGCCAAACTGTATCTGAACTGGCAGGTGTTTACCGGCACCAGCCCCGAGTTTACCGACGGCACACAACGCTGGAGCGAAGTCATTGCTCTGTGCAATGACATTATAAACAGCGGCAAATACAAACTGGCCGACGACTGGTGGGAACTGTTTTCGGCCGACAACGCCAAATACGGTGACCAGACTGAAACCATTTTCCCGCTCATCAACGACATCAAGGCAGGTGTGTCGGGTGACAGCTGGATGAGCAATGTACTGCACTACAACCAGACCTTCGGTCCTTACACCCGACTGAACAACGGCTTCTGCACGACTCCGGAATTTCTTGCGACATGGGATTCCACCGACCCGCGCTACAGCGATGACCGCATGAAGGCACAAACCGGATTCAATCTCGGATTCCTCGAAGGCGTGCAGTATGACGTCAACGGCAACGAACTGAAGACACGCAAGGGCGAGACGCTCAACTACACCCGCGACTTCCCGCTCTATGACTGTCCGGAGAACGGAGGCGTGCGCGTGGTGAAGTATGCCCCAAACATGAATGCAACCTCTTCGTCAAGCTCTGACAACGACGTGCAATATTACCGCTTGACAGATATCTACCTGATGCGTGCCGAAGCAAAAATGCGTAGCGGCGACAAGACCGGCGCACTGGAAGACCTCAATACTATCCGACGCACACGCGGTGTGAAGGAGGTTAGCGCAGCAGAATTCACGCTCGACAAGATATACAACGAGCGTGGCTATGAATTTTACTGGGAGGTGGGCGAGAACCGCCGCATGGACATGATACGTTTCGGACATTTCTTCGAGGCCCGCACAACGAAACCAAACGTTACTGAGTCTTATAAGTATGTGTTCCCTATTCCTGAGGAGGCACTTCAAGGCAACCCGAACCTCAAGCAGAACGCAGGTTACAAATAACTTTTTTTCTTATTATATGTTTATATCCTTTAGGTTTACAATACTTATTTCACTTCTGTGCTTCTCCCTTACGGGAACGGCACAGAAGCTGCGTTTCAACAGAAACGGTGAGTTTAAAATCGTTCAGTTTACCGACGTACACTACAAGATACACGACGCACGGTCGAACGCTGCCATCAAATGTATCGATGCGGTGTTAGAGGCCGAACAGCCCGACCTTGTGGTTTTAACAGGCGACATAGTGTATTCAGCCCCTGCCGATTCGGGTCTTGTAGATGTGCTGAGCAGAGTGGCGAAAGCTAAAGTGCCGTTTGCACTGGTGTTTGGAAACCACGATGACGAACACGGACTGACCCGCTCACAGCTCTACGACGTGGCACGCAAAGTGCCTTACTGCCTGTTGCCCGACCGTGGTGACGTGGCGTCGCCCGACTACACGCTGTCCATCGGCTCGCACGACGGGAAGCAAACTGCAGCGGTGCTCTACATGATTGACAGCCACTCCTACTCAAAACTCGACGGCATAAAGGGCTACGACTGGATAAAGCACGAACAAATCAGCTGGTATCGCGAGCAGAGCCAGCAGTTTGCCGCAAAAAATGGTGGGAAGCCCCTACCCTCGCTGGCCTTCTTCCACATTCCGCTGCCAGAGTATGGCTATGCCGCTGCCGACCAGTCGGCAATCATCAGCGGCACAAGAATGGAAGCGGCTTGCGCGCCGAAGATTAACAGCGGCATGTTTACGGCCATGCGAGAGCAAGGCGACGTTATGGCTACCTTCGTCGGCCACGACCACGACAACGACTACTGCGTGATGCACCACAACCTGCTGCTCTGCTATGGCCGCTTCACTGGTGGAAACACTGAATACAACCACCTGAAGAACGGAGCGCGAGTTATCGTGATGAAGGAAGGAGAACGGAAGTTCGAGACATACATCCGCGAGAGAAGCGGACAGGTGGTTGACCGCACCCAGTATCCCGACAGCTATGTAAAAGACAATTGGAAGGCACGCCCAATCGAAGAATAGATGGCGAGAATGTGAGACTTGGATGGCGAGAATCAAAATTGCGACAAGCCATTCAACTGGTCTGAAAAAGGCTAATGACAAACAAAACAAATGAAACAAGATATGAAGAAACTGCTTACAGCAACATTTTTGCTGCTGTTGACTCTAACTGTCAGCGCCCAGGAACCTTGGGGCATAACAGCCAGCGACATTGATGCTTCGAATTACTTCGGAGCCACGGTAGCCAACGGCCAAATTGGTCTGACGTCAGCAGCCGAGCCACTGCGCAACGCTACTGTTGTCGTGGGTGGATGTTACGACGGCGATGCCAAGTCGTCAATACCGTCGTTCTTCGACAATATTCACATGATGGACATGACGTTGAAGATCGACGGCGAAACTGCCGCTATAGGCAACATCAGCGGATACAGCCAGCGGCTCGACATGCGGAAGGCTCAGATGACTGCAAACTTCAGTCTCGGCAAAAAAGCGGAGGTCAGCTACCGCCAGATGGCTCTCCGGCAATTGCCTTTCAGCGCAATGACCATTGTTGAGGTGAAGGCCAAGAGCGATATTACTCTTGAGGCTACCAACGAGCATGTGTGTCCAAGCAATTTGCAGGATGCCCACGGACGCTACCGTCTGCTGAAGAAGAAGCGCGGCAACATATATCTGCTGTCAACCGACGCCAAGAGTTACAGCGGACGGCACAAGGTTACGGGCAGTACATCGTTCGTATTCTTTGACCGCAACTATCCCACAGTCACCACAGACAGCACACGCAGCATGACGTTGACCGTCGAACTGAAGAGCGGCACCACCTATCGTTTTGGAGTGGTAGGCTCTATAGCCACAAGTCAGTCGCATCAAGACACTCCCAACGAAGCCGACCGACTGACAATATTCGCCACACTTACCGGAGCAGACAATCTGGAGGCTGAACACATAGTCGAGTGGGACCGCCTTTGGGCAAGCGACATAGAGATAGACGGCGACCCACAGGCACAGCAAGACGTCCGCTCGATGTTGTACAACCTCTACAGTTATGTGCGCGAAGACTCACGACAGTCAATCTCTCCAATGGGACTTTCAAGTGCAGGCTACCATGGCCACATCTTCTGGGACGCAGATTTGTGGATGTATCCCGCACTGCTTGTGATGCACCCGCAGATGGCCAAGTCGATGATCGACTACCGCATAGACCGCCTGACGGCAGCCTGCCGCAACGCATACAGCCATGGCTACCGCGGCGCCATGTTCCCGTGGGAGAGCAGTGAGAGCGGTATGGAAGACACCCCGTCGTGGGCGACGACAGGCACCAACGAACATCACATCACAGGCTGCGTTGCGCTGGCAGCATGGCAGTACTTTGCAGTGAGCCGCGACACTGCATGGCTCCGTCGCGAGGCATGGCCACTGCTCCGACAGACTGCCGACTTCTGGCTCAGCCGTGCCACAAAGGACAAAACAGGTTGGCATATACGCAACGTGGTGTGTGCCGACGAGTATGCCACAAACGTTGACGACAACGCCTTCACCAATGCCATTGCCATGGAAAACCTCCGCATAGCATGTCTGGCAGCCGAACTGGCCGGCGAGAAAGCCGACCCGCGCTGGAAGCAGCTCAGCACAGCCCTGCCCATTCTGAAAATGGACGACGGCACCACACGCGAGCATGCCACATACAACGGCGAGACCATAAAGCAGGCCGACGTAAACCTCCTTGCATATCCGCTGCACACCATCACCGACCCAAAGCAGATACGCCGCGACCTTGATTACTACGAGAAGAAGATAGGCGGACGTCTGGCTCCAGCCATGACCGAAGCAATAATCTCGTTGCTTCACAGCCGACTGGGCAACGGCAAGGAAGCCGGCCGACTGTTCCGCCAAGCCTACGAACAGAATCTGTGTCCGCCACTGCGTGTGATAGCCGAATGTAAAGGCGGCAAGAACCCATACTTCGTAACGGGTGCAGGCGGCATAATTCAGACTGTGCTCATGGGATTCGCCGGATATGAGATAACCGATAACGGACTGAAGCAAAACGCTCCCGGCACTCTGCCCACGGGATGGAAATCGGTGACAGTGAAGAGGGCGGAATAACAACAACATTATGAACAAAACGAAACTTTTCCTCGCATCGATTGCCCTTGCTGCAAGCCAAGCAGCAGCAGCGCAGGGACAGAAAGGTCCCGACTGGCTCGAAGATGCATTTTTCTATCAGATATATCCATCGTCATACCAAGACTCTGACGGAAACGGAATTGGCGACCTCCAGGGCATCATCAACCGCCTCGACTATATCAAGAGCCTCGGCGTGAATGCCATATGGCTCAACCCCGTGTTTGAGTCAGGCTGGTTCGACGGCGGATATGACGTAATCGATTTCTACCGCATCGACCCACGCTTCGGTACCAACACCGATATGGTTCGACTGACCGAAGAAGCACACAAGAGAGGCATCAAAGTGTGTCTCGACCTCGTGGCCGGACACACCAGCACACGCAGCGAATGGTTTAAGCAGAGTGCCAGCGGCGACGTGAACAGCCGCTACGCCGACTACTACATCTGGACCGACAGCATATCAGCCCAGGACAAAGCCGACATCGTGAAGCGTCACAACTCAGAGAACCCTGCCTCAAACACCACTGGAAAGTATGTGGAGGCAAATGCCAAGCGCGCAAAATACTATCTGAAGAACTACTTCGAGTGTCAGCCTGCCATGAACTACGGCTACGCCAATCCCGACCCGTCGCACCCATGGGAACAACCAGTGACAGCCCCCGGTCCACAGGCCGTAAGACGCGAACTCAGAAACATAATGTCGTTCTGGTTCGACAAAGGCATCGACGGCTTCCGCGTCGACTTGGCAGCATCGCTTGTGAAGAACGACCCCGAAAAAGAGGCTGTGAAGGCTCTGTGGCATGAGATGCGCGAATGGAAAGACAAAAACTATCCTCAGTGTGTGCTGATTTCGGAGTGGGCAAACCCGCCGCTGGCAATTCCGGCAGGCTTCAGTATCGACTTCATGTTCAGTTTCGGCGTAAAGGGCTATGCATCGCTCTTCTTCGACCACGCGACACCCTGGGGCCAGGTGAAGCCCGGCAGGACTCCGACTTACGACTACTGCTACTTCGACATGAGAGGCAAGGGTAAACTTGACGAGTTCATAACCAACTACACCAACTCATACACCAAAACAAAAGACCGGGGCTACATAGCCATACCGACGTGTAACCACGATTTTCAGCGGCACAACATCGGTACCCGCAACACCCCCGAGCAACTGAAAGTGGCGATGACCTTCTTCCTCACCATGCCCGGCATACCTTTCATTTACTATGGCGACGAGATAGGAATGAAGTATCAGGAAGATCTGCCGTCGAAGGAAGGCAGCAACAAACGCGGCGGCTCACGCACACCAATGCAGTGGGCAAAGGGTGAGACAGCCGGCTTCTCTACATGCAAGCCAAGCGAGCTGTATCTGCCCGTCGATACCGACGGCGGACGCATCACCGTGGAGACACAAGATGCCGAACCAAACTCGCTGCTCAACTACACACGCGCCCTTGCACGCCTGCGCCATGCTACGCCGGCCCTTAACAATCAGGGCGACTGGCAGCTCATAAGTTCGCTGAGCCAGCCCTACCCTATGGTGTATAAGCGCACACTGGGCAAGCAGACCATTGTTGTGGCCCTGAACCCAAGCGGCAAAACCGTGAAAGCCAACGTAGGCATAAAGAGTGCCACCAAGCTGCTTTCAACCGGCAGGGCCACGATAAAGAAAGGCACCGTAACACTTGGCAGTTGCTCTGCAGTGGTGGCAGAAGTGGAAGAATTATAAAATCTGTAATTTCATGCCCAATGATAGACCGATGATGTCCCGGAACTCTTGGCGATTTCAAATATTATTCGTACTTTTGCATTGATGTTACAAACGCAACCGATATTCCGACAGACGATACCTAATTGAAAAGGAATGACAGGAAAGATATTTTTTGCAATCATATACGCATTACAGGTATCGACTTCTTCACCGCCCTGCCCGACGACATCGAGCAACAGGTGGAGTAGCAGTGCGACCTCAACGAATGGTAACAGCCATAAACACGACAGCACCAATGGAACACCACAACGAAACTCTTCTGTGGCAACAAGTGCGCGAAGGCGACAACCAAGCCTACGCCACTGTCTTTTCACTATATGCCGACACACTGCTGGCCTATGGCATGAAGTTCACCACCAACCGCGATCTTGTCAAAGACACCATCCAGGATCTTATTATATATATTATAAGGTGTCACTACCGTCTGCCGCAGGTCAACAATCTCAAGGCATATCTGCTTGCCGCCTTCCGTCGCAATCTGCAAACCACCATCGTGCGTTCGCGCTACCGTCTGATGGACGACGACAGCGAACTGCTTTTCAGCATCGAGTGCACCGCCGACGAAACAGCCTTCGACGACGCTGAAGATCATCAGCTGCGCCGCCGCAACCAGCTGGCCGAAGCTTTGGAGACACTGCCCGCCCGACAGAAGGAGATAATCTATCTGCGCTTTATGCAAGGAGTGCCGATGGCAGACATTGCCCAGATGCTCGATATGAACTATCAGTCGGTGCGCAACAGTATCCACCGCGCTATGCAGACCCTGCGCAGCAAGATAAAGATGATTTATCTTTTCATTACATCCATCTGACACCGCCACGACATCCCCTTTTTTCAGAACCGCATCGGGAAGTCTCGAAGAAGCATTTCAACGTCCTTCTTGCGTGTACACATCCTCTCATTACTGAATTTGATGATTTGAGCTGAAACACCCGCTTGCGGTCTACAATATCCCCTTACCCCACAATGCGACTTGAGGCAATACGGTACAAATCGGACTCAGACTATGGCGTCATCGCCGTAGCCTTATTTTATAGCCCGACCATAAACACCACATGGCGAAAACACCCATAACGAAGATGAATATATAAGTGGCAATGCTTCCGATGAAGAATCTGCCACTATGCACCTCCAAAGCCACATTCCATAGCGACATAGGCAGACAGTTCATGCTTGCAGGCTGGGCGACAAAGGATGTACCTTCGTAATAGTCGGCTATGACTGGAGCTTCAAAATCTTGACTCATACCTGCTATGGCTTTCTTTCCAAAAGGTGCTCCAGCTTGCTTTGGAGCCGGCTTGCCCGTGAAGTAGTCGGTGGCTGTGCCATGCAGTCTGTCCCAAACGAACATGCCGCTGAACGAGCCACAAAGCCATCTGCCTTCTTTATCCTTCTGCAACACATTCAATCCCATCACACTGACTGGTGGAGCTGAAGTCAGAGACTCTACCGTAGCCTTTTCGAGATTCAATGAATAGAAGCCTTCCGATGTAGACAGAAGCCAGTCGTGACAACTATCATCATAGCGTATCATGCGCAGTTTGTCATTCCAAGGATTACGGCTACAGAGAGTTGTACCAGGCAGTGCCGGTATCTTGTTCAATACCAAGGCTATCATAACCGGAGGGCGAAGACACCATCCAGTCAGTGCAATCAAGAGCGTGAAGACTATAGTGTATCTTCCAATCTTGTCATGTAGATGAAGTGAGTTTCGCAATAACACTTTTCGTTTGGGGCGCAACCAGAAGATGATGCCTGTAATGCAGAGAAGCACGAGAATAAAGGCAATGCCATCGACTATCAGTTTCCCTGCCATGCCAAACAACTCTCCGCTATGGAGCAACCATACGGTGCGGAAAGCCGTCACCCTACCGTCATAACCCTCAGGAGCATGGAGCTGAATGCGCTTGAAACTCTTATAAGGAGGAAGCGACACATAAGCATAGGAGCGACCAAGCACCACAAGACTATCGCCATGCGAAGCAATGTCGCTCAACTTCTCGTCGTCAGCCAATGGCATTTCCACCTTATGCCATGTATCATGCACGCCATAACGGTAAAGTCCGAAAGGTGATACCGCAAAAATACGACCATTGGCTGTCCTTATTACATTTCTTATCTGTCGATAGTCAGCCCCTGTCGGCAAACCTTCATTATAGTCCTTGAAGCATGAAGCCTTGGAGTCAGTGAGCCATATACCTCCGTTGCCGTAAAGCAATACATGGTGGCAAGAATCCATCATCAGCAAAGAGTCTACGACTAAGCCTTTGTCAAGATTGAGAGTCCCTCGTAGCAAACCACCATTCCAATTGCTAAACTCATAACGACCCGGCAGATACCTTCTGCTCACATTCACATCCTTAATGAGCGAACGATGATTAAGCAAAATACCCGACACACAAAACATCAGCATGAAAAAACTCATACCAATGCCCAACCACTTATGATGTTTTCTCCAAGTTCCTTTCTTCATTTGTCTCTTTATCAGTCCTCAGTTTTTCAATATCGAAAATTAAACATTATCCATAACATGAGCCTACAAAGGAACTAAAAGATTAAATCATGTGCAATACCTAAAAATGATGAAACGCTGATGCAAACTTAACAAACGGCACAACCTTGATGTTGTATCCGTCTTTATTTATTTCCCTCTCGTCATTATTCGTGATGATCAAGAGATTGTTGCATTTCAATTCTTCGGCACATTCTATAAGACTTGTAATCTCGCGTTTCTCTGTTTTAGGCGAGGTCATGTCGTAGCACACCTGAATCAACTGGTGGATTTGTGCGCCATTACGAGTCACGAAATTCACTTCACGGTCGTTGCGCGAACGATAGTAGAATAACGAAGTCTCTACTTGGAATCTCTGACGTAGCAGCTCTACGAACACCTCATTCTCCAACAAGCGTCCCAAGTTCTCGCTTATATTGAAAGCCTTGGACGTTACAAATCCATTGTCTATGACATACACCTTGGTAGCAGCCTTTTTCATCAGCTTAAGTTTGTTATTGAACCGAGGCAAATAATAGAACAAATACGGTTCGTGCAGATAGTCCATAAACTTACGGGTAGTCGTCACGCTCGTCATTGAGAGTTCTTTGGCAATATCGTTAGCTGAAAACGGATTGCAGAAATTGGACAACAGATAAAGGGCGAGGTTGTTAAGGTCGGTAATGTTGCGTATATTGTGACGTTTTGCCACGTCTTTCCATATTATTGAGTCAAACAATGTAGACAGATAGCTGCGTGTGATGCTGCGCATGTCAATAGTTTCGGGATAACCTCCATTGCGCAAGTAGTCGTCGGCTATCACAGTAGCCTCAGCATGTAGCGTGTCGTTGCTGTCTTTGGCGACAACACCCTTCCATTCCATTGTTTCAGAAAGGCTGAATGGCAGCATTTCCACTTGCAGATAACGTCCTGTGAGCACAGTCGCCATTTCGCTGCTCAGCATCTTGGCATTGCTGCCCGTAATGACAAGATTCTTGCCACGGCGGTATAACTTTGACACCCATACGTCCCAATCTTTCAGATTTTGCACCTCGTCAAGCAACAAGTATTCATAATCCGGGTACACTTCGTTGAGAGTGCGCATTACAAGTTCCTCATTCCAACCAGACAGTAGAAGGTTGTCGTCGAAGTTGAGATATGCAAAGTTTCTGCCTTGCAACATCAGCAGGGCAAATGTAGATTTGCCGACACGTCGAGGACCGGTGATAAGTTTTATCATCGGATTGGCAAGGAGAACAGAAGTATCCGTGTTCGACTTGCGTACGAGATAAGGACGCGCCAATAGTTCATCACGTTCCTTACGCTGGTTTTGTATGATATTATTCATATTTGTTCGTATATATATTTGCACATTAACTATGGCAAATATACAGCTTTTTATCCAATAAATACGCTGTAGTGGATAAAACCGTGTAAAAAATTAGGAGGAAAACCTATTGGTTCTCCTCCCTTTCTACCTATAAACTAAATATTGCCATTAATATTTATTTGTTGGCTTCTCCAAAGTCGAACTTACCATTGTCAACGCCCTCGAATACGAATACCGACGACTTAGGCATAGTGATAGTTATCTGCTTGTCGATGTCGGTAGCCTTACCTACGGGCAGCCCCTCAATGCCTCCCTTACCAATGCGCTGGTCGGCGTATGAGCTACGAAGGGTGATGGTTGTCTTGATATAAGCAGGAATGTCGAACACCTTGCGCAGGGTTGTTATTAGGGTCTGGCCTGCAACATCAGGATTGCGCAAAGCAAGCGTTGTCTTCTTGCCGTTCCATGCTGCCCATCCGTAGATGTTGGCTTTCTTGCCGTCCCAAGGATTGCCGCCTACCCAATGTACGTCGGGCAATACATCAGCATTGCGCTGCTGCCAGTCCATACCATCAGCAAGCTGCTTCCACAGTGTGCCCTTCTTGCCCTTATTGTTCTTTATCTCGTCGAGAAGCTTGTAGTCGGTGTAAAGCTCAACCATTGACGAGCCACAACCGAATGCACAACGCATCTCGCGCACAATGCCGTCATAGTTCATTGTCTTAGACACTGCACCGAAACGGGTAAGGATTACACCGTGTGTCATCAATGTATTGATAGGACAGATGGGCGAACAATCGATGAAGTTCTGATGAACAAGGCGGTCGCGATAAGTAATCCACTGTTCGCGGTCGTCACCAACGCCAATAGTACCAAAGTCGCCTTCCTGACGCCATACAGCATCGCTCACATGGAACCAGAACGGTGAAGCCCATGTACCAACGGTAGTGTTGTAGAAGATGTCCTTACGCTTCTTGCGAACATCGTTCTCGATGCTGATGATTGCCTCGCAGTTCTCAAGTCCTGCATCGGTCATGTCCGGGCCTACAGCCGAGAACTGAGCGCTGATGCCATCGTACTTGAAGAAGCGGAAGTCGTACTTGTCAATCATGTCGCTTGAGCACTTTACGAAGTAGTCGTAATAGGCAGGGTTGCTGAGCTGCATACCACCACGTCCGCGCCAGTAACCACGGCGATATTCGCCACTTGCTCCATATCCGCCAACCGGACCGAGCCATGCACCGATACCTACGCCCATCTCGCGAGCCATAGCGTCAACCTTCTTGAATCCTTCGGGGAAGTTAGGGTTGAATGTCCATGTGCCGTAAGCATCCCATCCGTCATCGAACACAAATGCTACGGGAGCTTTACCGTAAACGTCGTAGAACTTCTTCTTCCAGTTACTCACTACGTCCTCGCACTGTGTGGCTGTCATATTCTCCGAATAGTCGCCCTTGAGGTTCAGTTTATCCTCAGCGTCGTACTTGCCACGGTTGCCGGGAGCATTGTTGCGGTCGATATTAAGCTCATACCATGAGTTGTAGATTGTCATTGGATGCCATGCAGCAGCACGCTCGCGCTCGCTGTATGCAAGGAACGAACGGCGTGGCTGACCCTCAGCCACAAGACCTACAACACTGCTTACGTTCCATGTCTTGCCGGCATTCAGTGTGGTATGACGCACCCAGTTGCCCACCATCGGAACTACGTCGCGGTTGTTGATAGTAGCGATGTCGGCAGGGTCTACATTATTAGTGTTGACACCCATAGGAGTCTCAAGACCTGCAAATATCTTGTTGCTCAACAGTACAGCACCACGAGTGTTGCCCACAACAACGGGAGCCGACTTAGCCTTGCTATTGTCAACGGCATAAATCATAGGCTTGATATTGTCCATGCGCACGTCCTTGTCTGATGAAATGCTCATCTCTGTACGCAGATAGTGCGAGCCGTCGCGCAACACAGCACGCCACTCCACCTTGATGTTGCCACGAGTGAATACCGCCTTTACGCCCTTACCATTGAAACGCTCTGAACCCTTTGCTGCCTTTTTATCGGCAGTATATGTTTCGCCCTTAACGCTCACGAGCTTCATATCCGAAGAAGCAAACTCAGTGCAGTCGGCAAGGCGCACACTGAACAGATCGTTTGACGGCAGCAAATCCATAGCACTGCATCCATCAAAGCGCAACTTGCCATCAACAACAGAATAAGAAGCCTCCAACAGACTATTTGAGAGTACATACTTCTGGGCTTCTGCCTTCAATGCAGCTACTCCAGCCTGCTTCTGCTGCGGAAACACCACCCTCTGAGCGTTAGCTGTTGTAGCAACATTGCCCAACATGCAACCTAAGAGAAGTGCTCCAAACGTATTTCTAAGATTATCTTTATTCATTTACTCCTTTTATTATAAGTTCTATTTAACGTGAGTTCGACGAAATATAAGTGTCTGAAAATTTGGTGATTAGCGAAAATTGTTGTAACTTTAATGTGCTAAAAATCAAAAGTTTACAAACAATAATCGCTATAATCACCGAAGACAAAGTTACTGAAATTTTCTGTATTGCGGATGACTTCTGCAAAGTTTTTGATGCTCAAATGGGAAAATACACCATAAAAAGCAACACCAAACGTAGATATCATCGTGAATTCACCATGTCAAAGGCAGAAATAGAAGACCATTGCCATTCCATTGGCTATCTTTATAAAGAAGGTTCTTTTGGGAAAATGTACCGGTATTAGTTTCGTAGACAGCACACCTCTTCGTGTATGTAGAACCCAAAGAATCCATATTCACAAGACATTTAAAGGCATCGCACAAAGAGGCAAATGTTCTATGGGATGGTTTTTCGGCTTTAAGCTCCACCTTATCCACTTTAAAACCATGGGTTTCACAAAATATTTTCCATTTTTTCGGGGTTTTCATCGAGACAAGTCGGCTCGAAAAACGTGCAAACCATTGCAGCACAATGCATTACCTATTTCAATACGCTAATCGCCCAGAATAGGAACAAATGCAGCGCCCATTTTGAAATTTCAAAACAAGCGCTGCATTTCCAATTACGATTTTAACAATTCAGACCAT